>ERZ1643246.731-NODE-731-length-40327-cov-7.588796_pt1 | contig 40327 bp, 50 predicted proteins | sample MGYA00579265_ERZ1643246 | MGnify/ENA primary metagenome ERZ1643246 (study PRJEB29033, sample SAMEA4952261) | chicken gut metagenome | biome: Broiler Chicken; feature: Gastrointestinal Tract; material: Caecum | place: Ireland | collected 2018 | study: Broiler... | reverse complement strand
AGCCCGGACTTTCCTCGCCTGGCCCCTTTCGGTCCTGCCAGCCGCGGCCGCATACTCTGCTCGCACTGTTCACTATACCATGTTTCGCCTCTGTTCGTCAATCCGCCTCTCAGAAGCAGCTTCCTCCAATAAACTCCCGGAGGATAGAATTCTGGGGAACCGTGTCCGAGGGCATGCCGATAAAATAATCCAGAAATTTCAGAAGTCTCCGCGCCTCCGGATATTCCGGCGCGTCCTCCGGCACCTGAAACAGAACCGGTTCCGCGTACAGCTTCAAAACGGCAAATTCGTAGATCAGGGCAGAGTTAAACAGGGCGTCCGCCTGATCCTGGAAGGGAAAGATATACTTCTGTTCTCCCCTCCGCACCGACGGCCACATGGCAATGGTCTCCCGGGCAGAGGTGCTTCTTGTCAGATAATCCCGGACAATCCGGCGGATCAGGCGTCCGTCTGTGGTGGGAATCCGGTTGTGCTCATCTATGTTCAGCTGGGTCAGCGCGCTGATATAGATCTTGAACTTGCTCCCGGCAGGCAGCATAAAGCTCAGCTGATCATTCAGGCCGTGTATTCCCTCCAGAATCAGAATATCCCCCGGCCCCAGTTTCAGATAGTCTCCGCGAAACTCCCGCCTTTTCGTGTGAAAATTAAAGCAGGGAAGTTCTACCCGCTTTCCCTTAAGCAGAGACTCCATCTGCTGCTGAAACAGGGCAATATCCAGGGCTTCCACGCATTCAAAATCATAATTTCCATTTTCGTCCCTGGGGGAATCCGCGCGGTTCAGGTAATAATTATCGAGACTGACCGTATGCGGACGCAGGCCTCTCGCCGTCAGCTGGATAGCCAGACGTCGGGAAAAAGTGGTTTTTCCGGAGGAGGAGGGGCCGGCAATCATCACGAATTTTGTTTCCGGGCGCCCGGCGATCTCCGAAGCGATCTCCGAGATCCGGCTTTCCTGCAGCGCTTCCGCCACCAGCATCATGCGGCCGTTTTCTCCCCGGCTGATGCATGCGTTCAGATCACCCACCCCGTCAATTTCCATCTGTTCTCCCCAACGCTCGGATTCCTGCTGAATCCGGAACACCTTCTCCGAGGGAAGGAAGGGCGGGACCATCTCCGGCTGATCCATCTCCGGCAGAAGAAGCACAAAACCCTCATCATACAGACAGAGATCAAAGTATTTCAGATATGACGTATTCCAGACCATATAGCCGTAAAAGTAGTCTTCATAATCTTCCAGCCGGTAGAGATTCACCCTGGAAACCCTGCGGAACCGGAAAAGTTTTTCTTTATCTTCCATCCCCCAGGCGGCAAAAAGCTTTCTGGCCTCCGCCGTATTCACACTGCGCTTCTGAATGGGGAGCGCGCGTCCTGACAGTTCCTGCATGCACGCCTTCACTCTGTCCAAAAATTTCTGATCCAGCTTCTGTTCTCCCCGGATCGTGAAATAATAGCCGCAGCCCACCGAATAATGCAGCACGGCCTTTTCCACCCTCCTTCCGGCTGTCCGGCGCACCGCGTCCAGCAGCAGCAGAATCATGCTGCGCCTGTAAGTGTGAAAGCCCAAAGGCTGACCCGTGGTGATCAGCTGCAGTGCACAGTCCCGCTCCAGCTCCTTGTGAAGCTCCCGGATTCTGCCGTCCGCGCTGACCAGCACCACCGGATATCCGTCGGGCGACGGAAAATCCTTCACGATCTCTCCGTATTTTGTCCCGGCCGGGTAACTGGCCCGCTTCCCAGCAGCCTCAACCTGAAAATACGCTTTTTCCATCCGCTGTCCTCCTTTATATCACTGAAAAAGGCTGGCGGATCTCCATCCCCTTCACCTGGCAGCCGGGCAGAAGGTTCGTCAGCTTCTGCGCCATATAGGGTATGAAAACGGATTCTGTGCCGTAATGGCCAGCATCCAGAATAAGCAGTCCCTGGGCTGCCGCGTCGATGGCCGTATGGTAATCAATATCCCCGGTAATCAGCACTTCCGCTCCGGCTCTTACCGCATCCGCCACCACGCTTTTCCCGGAACCTCCGCTGACGGCTGCTCTGCGTACGACCTGTTTCTCGTTCCCGTAGCAGCGCAGCGCCGGCAGGCCCATGGCCTTCTTAACCAGCCCGGACAACTCCCCGAGACGCATCGGCCGGGGCAGTTCTCCCACGCGGCCGATTCCCTCCGGACAGCCATCCCGCTCCCCGGTTACCAGAAGCACCTGCGCATTCTGCAGGCCCAGCTGCTGGCTGTTTAGATCCGCCATCCCCCGCACATCAAAATTTGTATGCATGGCATAGCAGACGATTCCCCGTTCCGCCAGAGTAAGAATCCTTCTCCCGATAAAATTTTCGTCATTGATTTTCCTGATTTCTCCGAAGATCAGAGGATGATGGGAAATAATCATATCCGCGCCCCAGGAAACCGCTTCCTGCACCGCCTGGTCCGTAACATCCAGACTGACCAGGAGCTTCCTGACCTCCCGGTCCCGGCGGCCCACCAGAAGCCCAGGGTTATCCCACTCTTCCGCACAGGACAGGGGATACTCCTCTTCCAGCAATCGTATAATTTCTTCACTTTTCATAATATGCCAACGCTCTGCGGATCACCCGCAGTTCCTCCTGAATTTCTAAATATCTTTCCCGGCTTCTGTTTTCCCCGCGGGCAGCCAGCGCCTGCAGCAGCTGCCCGAGCTGTTTCTCTTCCTTTTTCAGAGATTCCAGCAGCACAGGATGGCCTTCCCGCAGCAGGCAGGGCCCATACTTCAGTTCCTCCGTCTCCAGCTCCCGGCCGCTTCCCGGCACTCCGCGGATAACCGGGTAAAATTTCCCCGCCTCCCGGACCATGTTCTCCCGGACAATCTGAAATCCAAGCCCGGACAGACAGCGGCGGACTTCCCCCGCCTCTGACTGAGGTTCCAGCACCAGCTCTTTTACAGAAACCAGAGGGCGCTTCCCCTCCCGGAGAATCCGGCTCATAAGTCTCCCGCCCATTCCGGCGATCACCACCGTATCCGCTTCCCCCGGCTCCAGAGACGCAAGTCCGTCTGACAGCCGCGTTTGTATGTATGCTTCCAGGCCCCGGGCGGCAATATTCTGTCTGGCCGCGGACAGCGGGCCCGGATTTACGTCCAGGGCCAGAGCCGATGGAACAATTTTCTCGGCGCAGAGCCAGATGGCCAGATATCCGTGATCACAGCCCACATCTGCCACCCGGTTCCCGGGCGTAACAAATGCGGCCACCGCGCGCATTCTTTCTGACAGCTGCATAGGCGCTTAATCCAGATAATCTTTCAGCTTCCGGCTCCGGCTGGGATGGCGCAGCTTCCGCAGCGCCTTGGCCTCAATCTGACGGATCCGCTCTCTGGTAACGTTAAATTCCTTTCCTACCTCCTCCAGCGTGCGGGCCCGGCCGTCATCCAGGCCAAAGCGGAGACGCAGAACCTTCTGCTCCCTGTCCGTCAGAGTGCTGAGAACATCTTCCAGCTGCTCCTTCAGCATGGTGAAGGCCGCCGCGTCTGCGGGCACGGGAACATTATCGTCCTGGATAAAATCTCCTAGATGGCTGTCTTCCTCCTCGCCGATGGGCGTTTCCAGAGACACCGGCTCCTGGGAAATCTTCAGAATCTCCCGGACGCGCTCCACCGACATGTTCATTTCCTCGGCGATCTCCTCCGGCGAGGGTTCCCTGCCCAGCTCCTGCAGCAGCTGCCTGGAAACACGGATCAGTTTATTGATGGTTTCCACCATATGCACCGGAATCCGGATGGTCCGCGCCTGGTCCGCGATGGCTCGGGTGATGGCCTGGCGGATCCACCAGGTGGCATAGGTGGAAAACTTGTATCCTTTGCGGTAGTCAAATTTTTCCACCGCCTTAATCAGCCCCAGATTTCCCTCCTGAATCAGATCCAGGAACAGCATGCCCCGGCCCACATACCGCTTGGCAATGGAAACCACCAGGCGCAGATTTGCCTCGGCCAGCCGTTTCTTGGCGCTCTCATCTCCCTGTTCCATGCGCTGGGCCAGCTCTATCTCCTCCTCCGCGGACAGAAGGGGAACCTTTCCGATTTCTTTCAGGTACATACGGACAGGATCCTCTATGCTTATACCTTCCGGCACTGACAGGTCCAGATTCTCCATATCCACTTCTTCTTCATCTTCCAGATTTATATCATCATCGCTGAGAAGCAGCAGCGAATCCACATCCGACTCATTTTCCGAAATTCTCAGGACATCGACTCCATGGCCCTCCAGATACTGATAAACCTTCTCCATCTGCTGGTCCGTCAGGGGCATATCCTGAAAATAATCCTTTACCTCCTGGTTTTCCAGCACATTTTTTTTCTTTTTTGCCAGTTCTACCAGCCCTTTCAGTTTTTCCATGAATTTTTCTCTATCCATCTCCATAGATTTGTCCATCCTTTCATTGTCTATGTGTATTTTATCCCTGTGTACTGTCCGGTAAACTTCTACCGGGGCAGAATATCCGCCGGCAGACCGGTCTCCCGCAGTGTTTCCAGCTGCTTCTTTTCCTCCATCAGCCTCTGCAGGCCCTGCATGTCCTCCGGGGACAGATGGGAAATCCGGTAATTCAGGCTGCTCTCCTTCATATTGCAGATAACATCCTCCAGCGCTTTTCTCTGTTCCTCTCTGTTTTCCAGGGACAATTTCGTATTAAAGAGCTCGGCCACCTGGCTCTGCTGACTCCCATCCTCAAACCGGCTGATAATGCGCGCAGGGTTTACCTCTCCCTCCCGGTACTGTTCCTCCACCATTTCCGCTACTTTCCGGAAAAGAGGCGTCACAAAATCCCGGCTGGTGATGCAGCGGGACAGTCCCGGAAGGATCTCAGGATAACTGGTCATCCAGGTCAGCATCAGCTTCTGGGCTTTCTGAATCCCGTCTTCCTTTTCCTTCTTTCCCTCAGGCGGACCCGCAGGCTTTTCCCGGGGTTCCGCCCCGATCCCCTTCAGGGCCAGACGGTTTACCAGCTTCCGCAGAGCCCCGGTTTCGATTCCGTAGGTTCTGGATACAGCCTCCAGATAGCTGTTCCTCTCTATCTCGTCCTCGAATTCCAGCAGTCTGGACGCAGCCGCGTGGAAAAAGTCACTTTTCCCCTGGGGATCGCTCATATTGTACTTCTGCTGCAGGATCCGTATCTCATACAGAAAGCTGTTCTCTGCTTCCTGAAGCCGCTCCTCAAAGGCCTCTGTTCCCTCCGCCTGAATGAATTCATCCGGATCCTTATGGGGCTTCAGATTCACAACCCGGGTGGAGAGGCCCGCTCCGCGCAGCATGGGGATGGCGCGCAGCGCAGCCCTGACTCCTGCCTCATCGCTGTCGTAAATAACCAGCACTTCCTCCGTATACCGCTTCAGGAGACTTGCCTGCTGGGACGTAAGCGCCGTTCCCAGAGAAGCTACCGCATTGGTGAATCCTGCCTGATGCATGGAAATCACATCCATGTATCCCTCACAGATAATCAGATTTTTTCTTCTGGAGCTGCGCGCCGCGTGAAGGCCGTACAGGTTCCGGCTTTTGTCAAAAATCAATGTCTCCGGTGAATTCAGATATTTGGGCTTTGCGTCTCCCATGACCCGGCCGCCGAACCCGATCACCCGGCTGTTGGCATCCATGATGGGATAAATGACCCGGTTCCAGAATTTATCGTAAATGCCCCGCTTTTCATCCATATTAAAAAGGCCGGATTCCATCAGAACCTCATCCGTATATTTTTTCTGCTTCAGATAGCGGTAAAGCTGGTTATGAAACCGGTCCGAATAGCCCAGGCCAAATTTCCGGATCGTCTCATCACTTAACCCCCGGCCCTTCAGATATTCCATCGCCCGGGTCCCCTCCGGAGACCGCAGCTTTACATAAAAATATTTGGCCGCTTCTTTATTGATTTCCAGCAGCAGAGCCCTTCGGTCCGCCTGTTCTCTGGCTTCCTTTGTGTATACAGGCTCCGGCAGAGCAACGCCTGCCCGGTTGGCCAGAAATTTCAACGCTTCCTGAAACGTATAATTTTCATACTCCATCAGAAAGGTAAATACATTACCCCCCGCCCCGCAGCCAAAGCAGTAATACATCTGCTTCCCGGGGCTGACTGAAAAGGAAGGGGATTTTTCATTATGAAAAGGGCACAGTCCAAAATAGGAACTTCCTTTCCTCTGCAGCTTTACATAGCCTCCTATCAGATCTACAATGTCATTTTTTGAGCGGACTTCTTCAATGATATCTTCCGAATACCGCATACTTCCTCCCGTCTTAATAAACCGCCCACGCTTTGGGCACGAATATTTCCTGGAATTTATGAATCGAGTACTGATCCGTCATGCCCGATATGTAGTCACAGACCACCCGTTCCTTCTTTTCACCTCTGGCAATCAGCTCCTGGTATTCCCGCGACAGCTTGTCAGGATTTTTACTGTAATATTCGTACAGTTCCTGCAGCATGCGCTTCGCCTTGATCTCTTCATGCTTTGCCATGGGATTTGTATATACATTGTCGAACATCAGCTTCCGCAGGGTCATCATCGCCTCGTGTATTTCCTCTGACTGGATAATCTGATCTTTTCCGTAGCTGTTTGCCACAATATCATGAATCAGCGTATTCAGCCGCTCTCTGGTGGTTCCTCCCAGCACCACCCGCAGGGTAATGGGAATATCGTCCTCACTGATGATTCCGGCCCGCTCCGCATCATCCATGTCATGGTGGATATAAGAGATTTTGTCGCAGAGCCGTACAATCTGTCCCTCCAGGGTACTGGGCCGTCCGGCCGTCCGATGGTTCAGAATCCCGTCCCGGACTTCCCAGGTAAGATTCAGTCCCCGTCCGTTCTTCTCCAGTATCTCTACGACCCGGAGACTCTGCTTATAATGAGCAAATCCCTCCGGACAGACCTCGTTTAAAGCTGCCTCTCCCGCGTGCCCGAAGGGGGTGTGTCCCAGATCATGGCCCAGGGCGATGGCCTCCACCAGATCCTCATTCAGCTCCAGCGCCTTTGCTATGGTCCGGGCCGTCTGGGAAACCTCCAGCGTGTGTGTCAGACGGGTGCGGTAGTGATCCCCCTGGGGGGCCAGAAACACCTGCGTTTTATCCTTCAGGCGGCGGAAGGCCTTGGAATGCAGGATCCGGTCCCTGTCCCGCTGATACACAGTACGGATATCACATTCCGGCTCCGGAACTTCCCGCCCCCGGGAATTCCTGCTGTGAGAAGCGTAAGGACTCAGATCCTGAAACTCCTTCTCTTCAAAACTTTCCCGTATATTCATTTCTCACCTCCGCACTGTACGTATAAAAACATGCTCCTATTTATTATATACGACACACTTTCCGTTTTTCCTTTTTCATTTTTTAAAACCCCCCTCCAAATTCTGCCCGCACAGGTACGGCGGCTGCCGGCCGGGCGGACCGCGCAAAAAAAATCAGCCGGACACAGATGTCTGCGTACGGCTGTATGGATCTGTTTTTCTAAGCTTTTTCCGCATATCCCTGCAGGCAGGCGGCTATGAAATCTTCCATCTCTGATTTCTGCTTTCCGAGAGCCATGGCCAGCTCACTGTAGAGATATTCCTCCGTTCTCCGAAAATACCTCTCATCTGTAGCCGTTACCTTCTTGCCCTGTATCAGGCGGCTCCTTCTTCTCCGGCGGAGGGTCTTCAGCATGCTGGCCCACTGCCGGCAGTCCAGGGAACGCAGCGCCGCCTTATAGGTTTCTTCCCTCAGTTTTTCCTGGGGCACCGCCAGCTCCGAAAGCTCCGGGAGCTCCTCAATTAATTTCATCGCCTCATTCTTATTCATGGGTCTCCGCAGAGGAACCTTCTCATTATCTACCGGACAGTAGATTTTCGTGTCCCGCTCCCCCAGCGGAATCAGGATATAATAAAGTTTGTTCTTGTCCGCTCCTCTCAGTTCCAGGTGGGTCGTCCCGTCCACTTCACAGATTCCCTTTTCTCCATAGACGACCAGTTCACCCTTTTCCAGCATGACGCCTCCTCCTTTCCCGGTTTTAACTTTAAGAAACGTGTCCCTGTATCCGGACGAAAAAGAAGACGAGAAGCTGCCCGCTTTCCGTCAGTGCAAACAGCTCCTCATCTTCCATTACATCGGGGGTCCGATGCCTAACTTAATTTAATTATACCCCAAAATTTCCCATTTAGTAAGTATTTTTTCTAATGTATGAATCCCTATTTTCTCCCTTCTGATGACCAGTCACTGCAGTTGTGTAAATAAAAATATGCAAACCCCGGGGACTTGCACATTTTTACGGGTTATTATATACTGTTTTAATGAGAATGAAGGGAGGAAAATCATGAAATTCATTTATCCCGCCGTTTTCCGCAGAACAGAAAACGGCGGCTACAGAGGATACTTTCCGGACCTGGAATGCTGCGAAGCTTTCGGCGATACGCTGGATGAGGCAGTGGAAAACGCCAACGCCGCCGCCTGCGACTGGATCCAGGTAGAGCTGGAAGAGGAGGAGCCGAAGCTCCCCCCCGTGTCAGACATCAGCGATCTTGCTCTGGAAGAGGACGCTGTAGTCCGCAATATTTCCGTTAATATCCGCTTCTATGAGGGCTGGGACGAGTAACTGTTTCTTGATCGGCCAATATTTATCTTTTCTGACAAACCGGGCAGTGCACGCTGCTCCTGCCGCCGATCACAGTGCGGCAGAGAATTTCTCCGCAGACTGGGCAGGACTCGCCGCCGTGTCCATAGACCTGTAAAAACGGCGTGTTGCGGTAGTCCCGCCCCTTTGACTCCAGATATTCCTCCGGTGTGGCCTCATTCTTTTCGATAAAGAAGGCCAGCCGCTCCGGAATCACCGAAGCGAGACGGTTCCATTCCTCGGCTGTCAGCGTGTTGGCGGGCCGGGCCGGGTGGATGCGGGCTGCAAACAGAATTTCGTCGGCATAGATGTTTCCGATCCCGGCAAGCACACTCTGATCCAGCAGGCATTCCTTGATAGCTTTCTTTCGTTTTTCCAGGCGTGCAGACAAGTATTCCCCGGAAAAACTGGAATCAAAGGGTTCTCTTCCCAGCTTCTCCATCCCAGTATATGTATCTGTTTCTCCCTGCCGCAGCAGCCAGAAACGCCCAAACCGACGTGTATCGGAGAAACGCAGTTCCCTGCCGTCTGACAGATGGAAAACAAGGTGGGTATGCTTTTCTTCCGGGTAATCTGCCGGTGTCACCAGCAGGCAGCCGGTCATCCGCAGGTGCAGGACTACTTTATCACCGCTGCTGAGGCAGAGAATCAGAAATTTTCCTCTGCGGACGATCTCGGTGAAAAACTGACCGGTAATTCGAGTGCAGAATTTCTCAGAAGATGGGTGCGCAATCACTTCCGGCCTGCTGACCGTGATCTGCGCAACCGCAAGTCCTTTTATCTGCGGTTCAATCACCCGTTTGATCGCTTCTATTTCCGGTAATTCAGGCATGACTGTCACCACCTTTCTTTGCAGACTTTATGATCTGCTCATGATAAAAATAGTTTGCAATGACCGGACGCGCGTCAAATGACCGTTTCATGCTGTCATCATATAATTTACTTTTAACTCCACCTTGCGTTGGGGATCTTCCGCTACAGGGTGGATGTTGGACTTGAAATATGTATCATCAAGCACGATGATAAAAGCAGCAGCCTCGTTCCCGATGCCATCACCTTTATAGATTCGTATTTCTAGTTATTAATCTCTATTTCCAAGTGTCTTTATTGGATTTTCCGTCCAGCCATTCCTGCGCCGGATCAGCTATTAAGTCCCAACCGGACGCAACGAATCAGTCCAAATCTTACTGCTAAAAAGGGGAGCAACAGCCAAAAACCATTCACTTTATTTCATCTCCGCAACTTCCAATTTGTTACTATATGTATTCTATCCCTTCAAATTCTCTAAGGCAGACGGATTATTTTCTAAGATTGCTCCAACAGTGGGGCAGGTTTCTATTTCAGAACAATCACCGCAGGTGGATACGCCTTTTTCCAAAGCACATTTCCGGGTTTCGCACATATGCTCACAAAATACCGTTTTTGCTCCGTCCGCACGACAGCCCTCGCAGTTAATATGTTCCGGCAGAATCGGAGCATTATTTAACTCTGCCCACAGTTTCGCTGTCGTTTACGGTGAAATACGAATCCAGCAAATTAGATTCTGTGCTTGCCTGAGAAGCATCCTCAGCCTCGGAAGATGCTTCTGTTTCTACATTAGGAGCTGTCTCTGCGTTCGTGTTGGACTGCACCACATCATCACTGTCACCTGTGCCACCACATCCGTACAAGCAAAGAACCAATGCGCTCGACAACAGCAGTGCGGTCCATTTTTTTCTTGTCTTCATTTCTTTCCCCGTTTCTTTAGGGACAAAAAATGAGCAACCTGACCCGGTTGCTCACTCTATAAAATGTACTTGTCAGCCCACAGCAAAATTTTTTGCCCGCGCAGGTTTAAGTACGGCTATTCTACTGCGGAAGATGGGACTTGAACCCGAACTAAAAAGCTCAATTCTTCCTTATTTTACGCCATTTTTCGGCTTAAGCCTGTACGATTTTTTGATTACCCTTGATTACCTTTTTTAATGCGTTTTCTATCTTTTCCTTGGTTTCTGCACTTGTTTCTCTATTGAAACAATAATTCCCATAGGTTGTACGTTCATCGGAGTGTCCGGCGGTTCTTCTAATTTCATCAATATTCACACCACCGTCGATCAATGTTGAAATGAAAGTCTTTCTTATCTTGTGTGCTGTCTTGATTGGTATATTTATTGCTTGACACCCACGCAATATTCTACTCTGTACTGCATAGTGGCTGATTCGCTTACCATTTTCAAGGAAAAGATAGTCCTCATCTTTCATTCCATATTTCTTATTGACCGACTTAACAAAGTCAATGATTTGTTTAGCATTTTCTGTCAAATAAACATCCCGATACTCATCGCTTGATTTGGTATATTCAACAACTCGAAAGCCATTAAACTTCATAGTGAAGTCATCCGTTTTAATAAAATCACGAACCTCCTGCCTCTGAATTCGAATATAGTCTCCATCTATATCAGACTCTCTTAAGCACACAAGTTCGCCGATTCTTACACCGATCTCAAAGCATAATATTACGGCAATAGGAGCTGTGTTTTTTGGATTATTTTTGTATCGCCTGATCATTTCATCAATAAGCATTGGGGCTTCATTTGTTAGATATACCTGGGTTTGAGAGGCCGGTTTCTTTTTCCTTATAAACAGCTTTTTGTTTATTGATACCTTCCGAAATGAATTTTCTGTAACGTATCCCTTTTCTAAAGCATAATCCAAACATTGTCTTATAATAATTGACATATCATAATATGATTTTTTGGTTAATTTATTGCTCTTGATAATGGTGTGGGCCCAACTATCCAAATATAACTTATCAAATTCTACAATCGGCTTGTCTGAAATTTCATCCTTTTCATAAAAACGCTTCCAGTCTGCCGTAATTCTCTTAATATACGATGTAGAATCTGTTCTCGCTGCTTTATATTCCAGCCAGTTTGGGAATATTTTACGCAATGTCATGCGCTTTATTTCCTTATACCCTATTTTCTTATCGCTTTCATCTTTATCGAGCCAAAAATCAACAATCAGCTCCTTAATCTTATCTTCAGATGTCCTTTTTTTTAAAACCCTTCCCTTTTCTGTGTCTGGAAGGTAAGTATACCACTTCCCGTCTTTCCCTTTCCATATTTTATATGGATGTTTTTCAAGTAACTCCTTTCGTTTATTCATCTCTACTTGCTCTTGCACGTATGCTAAGTCAATTATACCATGCTCCAATGCATACTGCAAAGCTTCATTACTACTATCTATATGAATTCCCCCAATTTATATAAAGGCCCGCGGACGTTTGTCCTTGGGCCATTTTTTTGATTAACCTACGATATACACATCTGCATAATACATGCCGCCAGCAAGAGCCTCTGAATGGCTCCCGCAGAATACATCCACTGCCGCGCCAGAAACTCCCCGATCTTCTACTACGTATGTAGTTGGGTCATTCCCGATCTTGACTTTTGTGCCAAAGGGAAGATCCATGGCTATCGTTCTTCCCGCCGTTGGGTATGCACCACTAGCTGTGGGTCCGCCAGCCCACTGGCCACAGCAAATTGAGCAGTTGCAATAATGTGTGATCCGGCAAGTTCCATAATAGGAGCCTCCAGTGCTACTCACAAAATAAGAAGGCTCTTCCTCTGATACGGCAGCTTCCTCAACAACGGTTTCAACGGGTTTGTCCTCAGAAAGATACTCTGCACACATGTACGCAAATTCTCTGTTGTCATCCTCGTATTCTACCTTGGCCCAGTTATTGTCCGTGAATTCCAGAACAGTAACTTCTGTACCATATGTATACGCATTAATTTTTTCATGCTCTGTTCCTGGGCCTGTCCTCACATTGAGTCCGATCTCGGGAACTACATACATCTTCTTTTCTACCTGTGCCTCCAGAGAGGTTTCCTGATTATCTGCTTCGGCCCACACGGGAGCCGTACTGAACATGATTCCACCGATAGTTGCCGCCAATAAAATTTTCTTCAGTTTCATTTAAAAATCTCCTTTATGATTTACGGAGCATCGGTACTTCCGATTCCTCCTTTTCTCCGGGTTTCACTTTCACTCCCAAGGGCTGCCCCGTATTCAATAAATACTGCTTGAGCAAATGCATCGCCAGCCTTTAGATAAAGATCCTCTTTCCCGTTGTTTTTGATACATATAAAAATATGCCCTTCATTCTCCGCATCGTAATAATCAGCATCAATTACGGGGATTGTATTTGTAATAGACATCCCACGCTTGATTCCCAGACTGCTCCGAGGAAATATCAGCATGACATAATTTCTTATAATGAAACACCTTAATCCGGTGGGGATTGTTGCTGTTTCTCCCGGGGCAAGACACAGGTCATAAGGAATACAAATATCGTGTCCAGCACTGTACTGTGTTTTCCGTACTGGAAATTTGATGGAATCATATGCTGCATTTATAAATTCAATACTTTCACCTTTCATGGATGCTTTGAATTGCCGATATGAAACCTTATCGAAGAATGCAACGTGTAAAGGTTCTCTTCCTAACAAAGTGTCTCCCATTATTTTATTCTCCTTTTATTCAACAAAATTTTCTCCCTCTGCATCTTTTGAATAATATTCTTTATCTTCTTATCTAATTCCGGAATCAAAATATTGGTTCCGTATCCCCTGTTGTAATATTGTGCATATGGAACATTGTTCAGACTATCATAAACGGTGTAATTCCACGTTCCTTCTTCCATATCAATTTCCATTACAAACTGAATTTGTTCACCGTAAATATAGCTTCGGTATAGATTTCCCCGAAAGCCAGCGTTTTTTAACTGGCTCTCGGTAATCTCGGAATTTAGTTTATATTTGCTAGTATTCAGGATATCCATTTTCATTAATCGCATTTGGAATACCCGCAATTTCGGCAGGTATTACACCCTCCTTCAAAAATTAGTTCACCGCCGCACTCTGGACACTTTGGCTTTGCAAGCGTGCTACTAATTAATTCTCCTTTGCGTTCTCCTTTTTTCTCTTCAATCGCAACTTCTTCCTGCTCGTCTTCACTAACACCCAGATCATCTAAAATTTCCTCATACATATCAATCAGGGCATTCCCAATTGCTACGGGGCATGAGCTTCCAACACTCGTATCATGCTTTGTAGCACGGCGTACTGCATAGGAAGGACATGTACCGCTACTCTTCAGTTGGTCTACTACAGAATAAATGTCTACTCCGCCGCGCGCTGCCAGAGAAATCATACGAGATAGTCCCGCCATAAAACACTGGCAACCTCCCTGCGATCCCTTACTGAAATAAGTCTCCAGTAAATCTCCTGTTGTCGGATCAAAGAATGCCTCACAGTGGAGTGTCCCGCATCCTGTATGCAGCGTTCTCTTTTTGCCAATACAGTTATCATCTGCCTTGATAATCATGCCCCGCTGCAGTTTTGCGGGCTCCATTTTTTCTTCTGGTTTCTTCGGTGGCGTTTCTGTTGTGGATAAAATTCCCGAGCGTTTACAGCCATCACGATAAATCGTAATGCCCTTTAAATTGCTTCGCCATGCATACATATATAATTCTTCAACTTCTTCAACAGTGGTGGAATTCGGTAGATTTACCGTAGAACTGATGGAAGCGTCAATGTGCATTTGCCACACAGCCTGCATATCAATTCGGTCATGATAATCAATATCTGTGGCTGTAACAAAGTAATCCGGAAGATCCGACTCATCCTTAAGATTATGTTCATCCATATAACGTTTCACTATTGGTGTGTACACTTTATAATACTCATCGTGACCCTTTAATGACTCTGTTTTTCGAGTATATGAATTAGCATAAATTGGCTCGATACCTCCGGAGATTCCCAACATGGTTGAAATAGTACCAGTGGGTGCTGTGGTAAGTAATTGTGAATTACGCAGGCCATACTGTTTTACCAGGTCTTGTGTTTCTTCGCTGGCATTCAGAGAAAAATATGGGGAGCGACAAACTGATCTATTATCATATCCTGGATAAGCACCAAGGTTTGCAGCCAATAAAGCGGAGGTTTTAATTGCTTCATTTGCAATAATCTTTCCAACATAATCGCATACTTCGATAGATTGATTACTTCCATATCGAATTCCTAGCTTAATAAGGAAATCTCCCAGGCCCATAATTCCCAGGCCAATTTGTCTCCATTCTTCCACACTCTTACGCTGCTCCTCAAGAGGATGGAGTGTTAACCCCTCATCGAGGACATCATTCAATCCTATGACCGCAATTTTTACTGCCTTTTTAAGTCCAATGGTATCAATGGTTTTATTGTCTGTTACAAATTCTGATAAATTTAAGCTGCCGAGTAAACAGCTGCCGCCCGCGGGAAGGGGTTCTTCCTAAATATTATCGTATAGGCTTTTTATCCTATACTTCTGGAGATTTCTCTCATACTCATAATTGCGAGGGACTACGAGTTACGTCTGTCAATTCAGACCAGTCTAGCATACATTTTCATTGGGATCGCAAATCAATTTTTTCAATTCTATTAATAGGGATTTTAAATTTTTGACATTGAAACAAATAAATATAGACCTAAAATCTTTTATATTATATTTATTCCGTAGAAGGGTACTAAGCCCCGTAAGAGTTGTTCTTATTTTATTATACGGGCAATGAATTACTGTTTCGCTATTATCTTTTACCCATTGAATTATGTCTCTTTTTATTATTTCCTTTCTTTCGAGATTTCTCTCATGTGATACTATTGCAGAATTTGTAACTCCTTTAACCCAATTAAGATCATTGGCCGAACATTTTAAGCTGCAGTATTTCTTTTGTTCGGCGATGTGCTTGACATAATAAAATGTTTTGCCGCAAACGGGACATGTAAAGGGATATCTCTTAGCATTGCTCTTCATGGTTTCAGCTCCCTTTGTTAAACCGTCCCTCATACGCCTTGCGGTCTCTGGATTCTTCCATTTTTCCAATGTTGTGTCACCAATTAAGCGTTTTGTTTTATCAGATTTTGTACCTCCCTTCCGCCCACCAGAATCTTGATTGTATCCGTATTTGAAATTGTCACTCTTATAAAATGATATCCAATATCGCTCTTTTTCATCAAGCTCATCTAAACTTTCGGCGGTGTCAATCGTTTGAAAAACAAATGCATCAAACCCATATTTTTTTATTGCATCATGAAAAATACTATAGTCTTTTCTCCTTGAATTGGTTTCTCTAAGATGCTGATTCTTTCTATGCTCTAGTGAATTTGTTGTTTGGCCAATATATACCTTGCCATTTATCTTATTTGTTGCCTTATAAATAATCAGATATGGTTCCTCCTCCATACTGATTGCGTCCCAATGTCCCGTACTCGTGGCTGGATTATTGCTAACATATCGCTCACCAACTATGCGTTACAATCCCCTATGCTGTAGTAGGATCTCGGTATTCCCATATCATAAACTTAGGGTTCACCGATTTTACGGGATGTTTTACCTGCGCCCAAGCCCCTCAAGCGCAGGGATTCACTCCAGCATACTCAAAATTATCATCTTCACTCAACAGATTCCAATCTTCAATCCTGTCCCAGAACAACATTCCCGGCTCTGCATAGTCCCAGTTCATTTCACAAATACGATGAAAAACATCGTATGCATTTACTGTTTTGGTAATAGTCTCTCCAGTGGCCTTTCGGGTAAATGAAAGAGTAAACGGCGCTTTCTCCTCCACAGCTTCCATAAATTCATCCGTAATCCGAATGGATACATTGGCCTTGGTTACTCTATCAAGATCTGATTTTAATTCAATAAATTCTTCGAGGTCTGGATGGTCACATGATATAGAAAGCATTAAAGCTCCCTTTTGGACTATATCTTAACTAACTACATGTTAGCCTTGGATGCTAATGCGGTAATTAAGCCACTTTACAGCGGCTCCGCTAGTCTCTACACCTTCCTACTCTGTAGGCTCGGCACGGTATTGACAATCACTACGATTGCTTTCACCGTTTTCTTCCAATTCAAGACGCAGAGCTTTATACTTTAAATATTTTCGATTTAAGATTATAAAATCTTCGTTTGGATAAATATGCTTACAAAATTTTAGTACGTCTGTTTTGTTTGCAAATTCTAACACATAACATTTTTCGTTTCCTTTGGGGTGAATTGATGTAGATATACTAAGGTGTTTTAGAAGATACTGCTGCACTCCTAACAGGATTTTGTATTGAGATGTAAAAGAGACTTTTTGCCAAATACGATTCTTATCTTTTCGTCTGCCCCATGTAATACAACCATCTGCATCAAACAGTCCCTGTATTAAATATCTTTCCAAATCACTTCTGACCCTAGGATAATGCCTATCTTCCTTTTTCTCTCCGCCTGTAAATTTTGTTATATCCTTGATTTTTTTATCTATTCGTGCATTTGGAAAAATTCTCTTCTCTTTATTTAAAGTTCGGTTAATACAAACCCTTCCATTAATGACGTTTGAAATGAAATCCAAAACCTTTTTGTCGTATAGCTGTACCGCAATATTAACCATATTGTCTTTTATTGCGCCATCTGCCAATATAAACCCCAGAGCATATGCTTTTTCTTTTGAATCAATTTTCTCGAACTTGAATTGTTCTAATTTAGAAAATTTTGACAAGCTCATTAACTCGTACTTATGAATCCAATAATTAATGGTGTTGTGTTTTTTATCGCATATTTTTTCAATGTCCCTTGTACTCATTCCGTTATTTAAGCATTCTTCTAAAAATAATTTATCCAAACTAATCCTCCTACTTTTTCTCATTTCGATGGACAATATTTAATCATTTACGTCTATTATTCTGACCTATCAGTCCCGTAATTAATGAATAGAGATCTGTAAAACTGACTGATCCAGTCGTCGTTTTAGCGGCATTATTTACTTTAGCGCCTCGCGGAGCCAATCGACTAATGTCGATACCGCACCCGCCGCCGTAACTGAATGTACGGGCCAGTTTCTTACCACAATCAAATATGGATTCAATAGAATCGTCAGGTGGTGATATCACGTAGCAATTTGATAAAGTGATCTTTTCACCCTCTTTTTCAAGGCCGCGATTCGACAAGATTCGACCGCCAAAAAGAAACTTCTTATCTACAATCAGTTGCCTTAATTCCGGATCTCCGCCGGAAACCCGATCAAACCACTCATCCAATGATTCATTATTGTGACGATACTTTTTTTCAAAAATATCAATTCCTAGCTTATTATCTTTTCCAAGCCATTCTTGAACTGTCAATGTCATCCTCCTTTATTTACTTTAAATTTAATCTATGATATACTCTCTTGTCCGCATTGTGACTATCGCAATACATTTATATATGATGGTGAATTATATCCCAAATAATCATAAATCAATATAAATGCGTGCTGTAAATTTTACCTCTCCAGTTAAGGGATCACATACATGATGTTCCTTAGTGATTTTAATTTTATCGTCCCACTCGCGTAGAACTGCTTGTTTTACGGACTCGGCGATTTTTTCTTTAAAATTATCGGAATCCGTATCTATTTCTTCGTAATCCCATATTGTAACTTGAAGCATTTTATTCCTCTCTATATTGAATACTATCCAAATCAATCAGTTCAAAATCATCGTATATATTTGGGATGAAAATTCCCAACCAAAAATCGCGCTGCATTCTTTGGTTCGATGCAATATCTTCGTTCCATTCTTGCACTTCGTCAATGTAGTCTTTATTTACTATCCCAAATTCATCACGAATACTTTCGGTTTGAGATTTATATGTTAAAGCATCATATCGTTGTTCAAGCATGACTTTATCTCCAATAGCTGTCGCACTATTAATTATAATTGGCACTAACAAAATTACTGTAATAGCCGTAGCAATTGCAGCAACAATTCCAAAGACTACGCCTATATCATTCTCATGTGAATATGCTACGGCATAACCTATATATGCTGCCACAGTTATAATAACAAAAATCCAAAATATCATTATTTATCCTCACTTCCATTACTACATGTCACGGTTACTCTTGGATCAGACGGATCTATTGTATATGCCTGATCTCTAATCCCATACGGCGTAGTATAATAATTCAAACGCTCATTATACCCAGCTTCATACGATTTCCGAATGCAATCCCTCAATTGTTCCTCGGTCAATCTAATATAACCTTCATCATCCTTTTGAATTGTAATAACTATTGGCTTCATAGGCCCTCCTTATCTTTTTACTTCCCCGTCGCCACCATCCCGGCATTTTAGGCAAAGATGGCTGTCTGGACTATCAGCATAATTAACTTCATGGCTGATCACATCAATAATATATTCTTTATCTGATCCTTCCAATTTTACAGTGATGAAATCATCTCCCAACCGCATTAACTCTCGGATCAGCATACCACTTGTAGCTATCACTTAATTTTACCTCACCCCCTTATCCGTAGTAATCCACAATGTATTGCATCGCTCTCTCCATGGCCCCTTGGCCACATTCGATTCTATCTACTTGTTCTACTATCCAAGGATGCATATCCTGCTCAACTGTTGCCGATGAAACATAGGGAGTATCAGATTCAAGGAATGCTATGATTGGTTTGTTATGCATATAGGCCAGGAAGATCTCCTGCAGAGTTCCTACGGATTCCTGAATATTAGAAAGGTCTACTAGAACCACATCACACTCTCTTACCTTTCGTAAATCAAACCGCATTACTTCTCGCTCTGTTTTATGATAATGCTTACCATATTCATAGTAATCTGTTGGGCTGATTACCTTAAATCCTTCTCCATATGCAGAAAACCAAGCTTTAACTTGCTCTCGCCATTTACGCGGATAATCACTTGTCTCGCCATATACTTTCATAGCTCCTGCAAGGTAGATTTTCTTTTTCATTTACGTTTTACTCCTTCCGCATATTGAATGACCTTCTGTATAACCTCATCTAACCCCCTGTCTGAATTGTTATATACAATTTTGTCTGCTAACAGCGTAGCATCGGCAAAATCATGTTCATCAGCACTCATTCTCCTGACTATTTCTTCATCGTTGTCACCGCGTTTTTTTAACCTGTTTTTTATCGTAGATCTATTTGAGAAAATGTAGATTGCAGTGCTGGGAACTTCGGGCAAAAGTTTGATGAAATTCTTATAACCATCGGGAGTAAGAATGACAAGGGTTTTTTCATCTGCTTTTTTGTAATCCTCTTTGGCAGATCCGTAATACCATTTTCCGAACGCAGTATTATATACTTTATATTCCAGAAAAAATCCCGACTCGATTTTACTTAAGAAGTCTTCTTCGGAAATAAAGTGATACGTTTCATCCTGTTTCTCTCCCGGACGAATTGGGCGCGTAGTATATGTAACTATCTGGTGAAACCCATGATTCTTAACAAGCTCATTGACTATCGTGGTTTTTCCTGATGCCGTTTTCCCGAAAATAATAATCATCGCTGATACCTCCCGCAGGAATGTTTTTCAGGACAGCGGCCAAGATATTCGCATTTAGGAATAAACAGATGATCAACAATCCATTTCCATTCTTCTGAATACGCAGATAAAGAGTCACCCATATCGCATAGCAGCTTTCTAAATTCCCAATATGCTCTTGTGCATTTTCTGGTATGCATCATATCTACTATGTTTCTAAGATTCCTCTTTTCTACAGTACGAGTTGTCATACCAAGCGGAAGGAGATTTGCGATATCCTCACGAGGGATATTGTATTCCTCTAATTTTTTTAATGATTGGGCAATATTTTTCATCGCTCTTTCATATTCGGATCGTGCCGTATTGTCACTCAAAACACTTGGCGGAATAATGTAATCGAATTTTTTATAGTCAATATACCGTGTACTAGCTTGCAGCCAGGGTGTAAGACCCCCAACGTGCCTTGTGTATTCACGCATAACCCTTGCACTGTATCCGTCAATAATCATATGTACATCTGGGAATTCCAGTGTTCTTCCGTGCTCAGAGACAATACAATCCATACCTCGTTTATAGTTCTTTTCAGGGTCAGAAATATCTGCTCCCCAGCAAATCCCGGCCCTTTCTCCAATCATAGTGATAGGAGTTTTCGTCGTTTCTTTTAAAATTGTAATCGTTCCCAATTAAATATCCTCCCCAACAATCCACATCGCAACCGATTTTCTAAATCTATCAGCCAACTTTGCATCGTCTGTATGTATTTCAACCATACAGGTATGTTCAAGCCCCGTACTCAAAACACCCATAAGTGATTTCGCATCAATTACGTACCTATCGTATGAGTAATCAATGTCACATTTATACTCTGAGCATTTGGCGACGAACAGCGCGGCATTGTTTACAGTATCTAATCTAATTTTGAACTTCATCATTTGCCTCCCGAGATCATAAACTTCATGAGCAGCTTCGCATCGTCTGGATTTGACACCATCAACTCCAGCTCTTCTATTTCTTGTGCTCCATCGGAAAAGAGCTTCGCCACGGCAAAATATTTGGATAGTTCTGATTTGAGATTCAGTGTCATATCTTTGCTGACAAGATCCACGCGCCCCTTACACTTCTTGATTACCTCAAATAATCCTTCAATATCTTTAACATTACACAGTTTCATTGTTGTCTCCCTTCATCATTGTAATTAATTCATCCTCTGTAATAATTGGAATATGTAGCTGATGAGCCTTTTTATTCTTGCTACTTTTAGATGTGATGTCATTATTGATTAGATAAGATGTTTTACCAGATATAGAACCACTGACTTTCCCACCGAGACGTTCAATCTCTTCTTTAAGTGATTCTCTGTTTTCAAATTTATTCAGCGCCCCCGTGACAACAAATGTTATATTTTTCAATGGCTGAGAATCGGCCCCGTCTGGCTTAACAAATTCAAATTCTTTTCCTAATTCCTTGATGTCCTCCAGATAATTTTCAAAGAATTGGATGAGAGATTTGTTCATCGCGTCGCCAAAATCCGGCAGATTCTTCCACTGGGCCGTTGGTACTTCGGTTATAAACCTTTGATAATCATAGGCGAACCATGTGGCAATAGCCTTACTGGCCGTGCGTCCTATTAATGGAATGCTAAGAGCATAAATAAATCGGTCAAGAGTGATCTTCCTGCTCTTCTCGATGTTAACCAGCAAATTATCTACAGATTTTCGCCCCATACCGTCCAGTTTCGCAATTACATCGGCGGTGCTATCAAGATGGTAGAAATCTGTAATACTCCGAATGACCCCGGCATTGTATAGCTTCTCTATTGTAGAATCAGAAAGACCGTCTATGTTCAGTGCATTCCGGGAAACCGCATGAGTCAGTTTCCCCAATAGTTTCCCTCGGCAATCTGGATTGGTACACTGCAGCACCTTGGAATCCTTCTCTTTAACTATCGCTGTTTCGCCGCCACAAATAGGGCACTTCTTAGGAATATTCAATTTCCCGCCTTTGGTCAGGCTCTCTCTCACCTGCGGAATAATCTGATTCGCCTTGTACACAGTGATTTCATCTCCAATGCCGATCTGTAGATTCTCACAAATGCTTATATTATGTAGCGATGCGCGATTTACGGTTGTCCCCTCAAGATCTACATCATCAAATACGGCCACAGGAGTCAGATCCCCGGTTTTACCCATTGACCATTCTATATCGCGCAACACCGTTTCGGCCTCTTCATCGTAGAACTTAAATGCTAACTGGCTCCGCAAATGATGCCCCGTTTGGCCCAGTGATTCACCGTAGGAAACATTTCGGTATCCAATTACTAAACCATCAATAGGATATCCTTTCTGCTTCGCAAAAGATTTTGCATCGGCAATACACTGGTTCAAATCACTCGTTAGGTCAATAGTTATTGATGGCACCACTTCGAACCCGATCCCCTCTAAATCTATAAGCCTTCGTATAAAGTCATTATGATAAAACCCTTTTACACACTTCCAGGCAATAAACTTGATTCCCCTTTCGGCGGCCACTGCAGCATCTAGCTGCCTTACACTTCCCGAAACCAGATTCCGGGGATTCTTATACTCCTGATCATCCGGAAGCTTTGCATTGATTTTATTGAATGTATCCGTATCAATGATGGCCTCCCCATCAACGATCAATTCTTCTTTCACTGGAATTGTCAATGGAATATTCACGAATGTTCTGGCCGTATGGAGGACATCCTCTCCTATTTCTCCGTTTCCTCTTGTCTCAGCAGATACCAACTCGCCATCAACGTAACGAAGAGAAACGGTCAGGCCATCCATTTTAAGCATCATTACGCATAATTTGTCTCCGATAAAATCCTTGAGATCCTGTACTGATTTTGTTTTATCAAGGGAAAGCATAGGGTGATTGTGTTTGACCTTTTGAAGATTAGATTTGACTTCATACCCTACCGACTGGGTAGGCGAATTGGAATAGACAATGCCGGTTTTATCCTCCAGGGATTTCAGCTTATCATATAAGTTGTCGTACTCATAATCACTGATCAGCGAATTCTGCTCATTATAGTATGCATCCCTATATTTATTCAACTGGCCTATTAATGACCTGATTTCATCAGTTTCGTTGATTATTACCACCCCCTTTGAATTCTTCACTCTCCAGAAATGTTTCACAGATTTTCTCAATATCCTTTACTGTCTTTCCGGATTTACACATTTCCAAAACAGCGCCAAGAATTCCTTTTGCTCCAGCCCGCACTCCGGCAAGCTGCGCATTTTTTAGCGTTCTTCTGAACTCTTCATTCAATTTTACTCTCTGTTCTTCAGTCATTTTTCCGCATCCCTCCCGTCCTTATATCCCATCATGTAGAATTTTCGCCGAGTACACTGACTACAATCCTTCAGATATCCTTCGCTATCCAAAAAACTAATCACGGAAAACGGAGTGTCCTGTATTTCTGGATGCTGCAATAGCCATTCATTATATAGATTCTCTAAGTCAACTCTCTTTGTGAATAACATTTATCCCCCTAATTGATCCTGATAATCTGCTCGTACAAAAGTATTTCCTTTTCGTTTATAGCCTTGTTGTCATGATAGTGGCCGAAGAACCACCTTTTGAAATCCGTATTGATCCGTATCGTTTCCAGATAATCAGTCAATTCATCTGGCTTATAGAAACCATGCGACATTAATGCCTGCGTACTACTGGCACAACAATGTGTTATGATGAAATCAACTTTATTGCCTGCCGCATCAAGGTTATTTAATCCATTTTGCATCTCCGCCTCTGATGGCATCTCTTCCGCCCACCAACTTATGTGATTGATCCTAAACATTTTATAGTAGTCACGCGACCATTCCTTGATCCGTGGATCTCCAACTTCCAAAATCCCATCATGAATATCGTGACTTCTTGCCCCGCCGAAGGTGAAGAAAGTTTTCCCCTCTATCTCATAAATTTCGCCGCGTAACAGGTGAATTACATTTGAGCGAATGAATTGTACGCGACCGCCATGCCATTCAGAAACCGGATATGAGTTTAATAGATCATAATTCTCATGATTGCCACCAACAAACAATGTTACGAACGGCTTTTTAGCCAGCCAATCCAGTTGATATTTTTCTCTGTTGGAGTTGTCCCAAATTCCACCGAAATCACCGCAAACAATTACATAGTTTTCATCATCAGCATTCATACCCTTTTGTTCGTAAAAGCTCCTAGTATTTAGCCGCCTCATAAAATCTCCATGCGTATCACCAGTTACAAAAATCATATTGCACCTCAACACTTATTCTCATCAACTTCATAGCAACTACAAAACCATCGTGGTTTATTTAACCCATCTGGAGAACTAATAAAACTATTTTTCGCTTTACATACACGAAAATGAGCGACCGCACTCCATACATTTATTTCTAAATATTTACAATACTTGCATCGTTTGTGTTTCTGCCTATATTTTAAGACTTTAATATCCATATTTCTATAATTGCTTCAGCAAACTCCTAACTGGCTCTCTATTAATATTCTCTTTCGCCCATGAAATATAGCCAGGATCTATATGCATAATCTCCGGAAGTGTTTTACCACTGTGTTTGCCGAATGGAATGATATATGTGTCCAGATCCGGCAGATCCTCTTTTACGCTATCATGGAGTAACGCCTTCAATTCTTCTGGGATGATGTAGTCCAGATCGGCGCGAGATGCCAAGATATCACACTCATGGATGAAGAACTCTCTATCGTTCCGCGGCTCAGACATAAGGACTTTTCCGGCTCTTGACTTGTTCCATTCTCCGCTATGCGCTTCACACATATCAGCAATCATCTGCTTATATTCGGCGGGAATATCATGCTCGACTTTTGTTTCCAACACCCATTTAGCTGCCAGCATTGGATGATCCTGAACCGTATACCTCGACCCATTCCATCCACATTTTACTGCATCATGGAAAGCTGGGACGCATCGCATAGCATCCCGTTCTTCCGGCGTAGAATACTTTTCCTTATTACCTTTCAGCCGCAGCCTATGATTAAGAATGGAATCAAACATATAGATGTGATAGATCTGGCCGTATATCTGACACTGAGTAGCATTGTGAAATTTGCCGGATGTAGAGCTCGGCATCGTGAAAATATAGTCCGAAATCTCGGCAACCATATCCAGATAATAATCCCTGAATGTATCCGTTTCAAAATTCTGGCTTAATAGTCTAAATACAGACTGCTTCTCTTCTTTTGTCATTCGACCTCCTCATTTCAAATAATTTTTCAGGTAATATGTAAAATACCCTCTGATGAAAAACCCCGTATAACTTGGATCTGGCATAAAAATAATCGGAATATCATACTTGTGCCAAATAGAATGGACGCTGGCCCAGTAAGATTTATTATTATACTGCGTGTTATAATTTCCTTTTACCATGTCATCATATCCGGCTCCTTCGACAACCAGCACCTTCCGGGGCGGGGCCAATGCAAGTTCCTTCTCCAGCCGATCCCGTTCTTTGGTAAGATTCCCGCTTAGTTCCTCAAGTGAACCTTTGCGCTCAATGATGATGTCATTGTAAAACAGCAAGTCTCTGGGGATATCCAACTCTTCATTTTTCGGGACCATAAAACTGTAATCGCCATATGGCAGCGCCTTGGTCTTATATTTAATTTTCGCCTTGTCGAAATATGTCGTAATGTGTTCACACTTTTTTTCGCGGGTATCCACCAGAACGGTAAGGGACTTTATGATTTCATCCTTTTCTTTATCTGTATATTTAAAATTAGATAGAATCATTTCTCATCCTCCGGTTCATTCCTGCAAATAATCAGATAATCTTTTATCCACCATTCTTTTGTATCAGGAATCGCCTCCCATCCATTATCAGTTTTTCTCTTCTTGGGCTCACTTTTACAGTCCTTAATATAAATAATGTCTCCATCGTAAACAGGAAGCTGTTCAAAGCTTGTTTTACATCTCTTATCATTTCTTGGAATCTTTTTATGAATTTTCATTTCCTTAGATTCTCCGGTTTTTATGCAATAAGCATTGAACTTTGGAGAATATGAAGTGTTTAAAGAAGTAATACATATATATCTCCAGTCGATATTTGGGTCCGTATAATCTGCGTAACCCAATACCTGATACTGATAGTGGACCCTTTCTGCTGAGGTGACTTCCTCATCGGGAATCGTTTGACATATACTCTTCACCAACCCTACCCAATCAAATACCTTATATTGCTTTTCGCTTTTCTTCCCTGACTTTGTTTGATCCGTAGCAAATTTGCTAATATCAACATTTTCAAGATTAAGTGCAGGAATATCGTTCTTTGAAATTGTTTTACGGCCTTCCCATTTTGTCCCTTTCCAAAAATCTATAATTTCAACACATTTGAGAAGCTTTTTTATACCCCCATATTTGTGGAAATAATTGATTTTTATAAGTTTCTCAAAAATGGACCTATTTACATTCGTTCCCGGAGTGGCAAGATAAATATCCACAAAATCATCAACTCCCCGTTCAGCAATATCGGTCATCGCCTGCGTAGCTTTTTCTCCGATTCCTTTTATACTGGACAGATTCGGATATATTGTCTTTGTCTCATTGTCTACAGTAAACTTTGAATTATCTTTGCCATATTCATACGACCCCATCTTATAGCCGAAGATATTCATTGCTTCCCTTTCAAGTTCGGCGACCTTATTCTTGTCCCCCTTACCTTGATAATGGTTAAGTGTAACTTCATAGAATATAGAAGGATGGTGTGCCTTTACCCACGCCTCATATAGAGAATCGTTGGCCATGGCCAGAGCGTGCGGGGCATTGAAGGAGTACCTGGCACTATCCTTAATAACCTTATAAACCGGGGCGAAGTTGTCCAGGTTCCCAATATTTTCCTGCCAGTGCTCCTCTAAGGTATTTTCTACATGCTTTAGTGCTTCCCCTTTCAGTTTCTTCTTACTGATCTTCTTGATTGTATCGTAGCTATCCTTCATCGGAATACCGAGCCAAGAAAAGATTTTCATGACTGCCTCCTGATAAAGCATGTAATGAAAACAATCCTTCAACAAATCATCAATTGCTTTCTCGCCGTTGGTATATTCGATACGGTTCAAGAATCCATCTAATAAGGATTTGAATCCAGGACGTATTGCCGCGATAAAAGCTGCCAGCTCTTTAATTTCTTTGGGTTTATATTTCATTACCCTTTTAGTTGTAGCTGCCTTTTCGCACTGATTCAAGGAACATGTTGCGCCGATTTCATACATTTTCCATGTGAGATCATCGCCCGTTACCATTTTTCTCAATTCTGATACTGTTGGGACTTCCCTATTTAAGGCATGATATAATTTATATATAATGCCAACAACATCCACTATCAGAAAGTCATCCTTTACATATCCATACGCATCTAAAAGACTCCCCTCAATATTCGCTACAATCGTTGACTTCCCGGTACTCTCTGAATGACAACGAATCAGCCCTATCTCATAGCGAATATCTCCATACCCAATCACATCCTTCTCCCTGACATTTCCATTAAATAGCATGAACCCACAAGCATGGACTTTAGCCTGCTCCACGATTCCCTGATATGGTTTACTGTCATTAAATACTTTAAGATGTTCCTTGTCAGTAATATAATCTTCAATCTGTATGGAATCTCGATCTTCTTCATCGGCCTGTTTCAATGCTTCATTGTACAGGTCAATGGATTTTGAAATTTCATTGGCAATTCTCGGTTCTATCCCTTTAATATCGGCATAAAGTTTGAATCCCGATTTCTCGCCCAACTTTCCAACGGCCAAGAGAGGATAACAGCCATGCTCTCCGAATAATTCCTTTGCAGCTTTTACAAATGGTTCCTGCGCCGAGACATTCAAATCAATATCTGGCATTTGGTGAGAACTCAGAATACGGTCTTTTGTAATAAACCTTTCAGGGTAAATCGGAACCTCCGCTTCAAACCTGTCCATTGTTGTGAATCCCAAAAGTTTACTAGAATAATAAGAACTGGCACTTCCCCTAGATGTCGTCGTTAATTGCCCGCCATATTTCTCCACGGCCAACTTCACCAGCGAATAGTTGTCAATGAAATAATCTGCCGTATTGCTTCCTTCGATTTCACCATATTCATACATCATCCCATCGTGGCGGTCCTGGGTCCTATGCTCATCGTCCTCTTCTAAAAAGCGTTCCTCCAATATATTCTTCAGAACCTGAGATCTTTCTTCGTAGCTGTAATTGGAATAATCTGGATGGATTGGAATTTTAAAGCCTGTATCGTAAGTGATTTCTTCACATCCATTAATAAAAACGTGAGTATTCATCATAGCATAAAGGATTTCTTCATCTGGCAAGCACCCCTGCTCTCGCATCCTCTGCAAAACCTCGCCGCCCGAGGGAAAGTCCATATACCATCCCTCTTCTTCAGGATATACTATGTTCTTCCGTATTAAGAGATTTTCCCTTTTCTTCCGATCCTCTTCATTGATATAATGGGTATCCAGCCCTATGATTGTCTGTATACCAAAGGTTTTAGACATCTGATAAATTCGGCTATTTATCTTCTTCTGTTCATCCGTGTTGTTCGCCTGATACTCCAAAAAGAAGCTGTCACCAAAATGCCGCCATATTTGCAGCCATATTTCAGTTGCGTCCTCATATTTCCACCCCGCAATGCAGGCCGAAGTAATATACACATCCTCTTTATCTAAGGTAAATAAAGCCTTTAAATCTATTCTGGGCTTATAATAGAACCCCGTATCATGGGCACATGAAATGATATAATTCAGCTTTCTTATCGCATTATAATTCCTGGCAACAATAACCATATGACAATTTGTATTGTCTTTGCTTTCCCGGACTTTATTCTGCTGAGATTTTTTATTATAGTATTCCTCAGAATATGTTGCCTCCGCATCTTTTACCCAATAAGCTTCAACAGAATACCTGAATTTTACGGAGTGGTTTAGGCCAAGCTTCTCCCGGAATGCATTATCGTTGGTCTTATTACATAAATCGTAAACATATAGCCATTCTCCGGGGTACCCATGCTCTCCTGAAAAATAACACTGGCAGCCATACTGATCAGAAAGCTTTATAAAATCTTCAATGCTCGTTGCAGAATCAATCTGTACTAGATCTGACCATGTTGTATGCTTATGGTAGTTCTCGACCAAGAGATTTTTATTTTCTATCCAGTCCTCAACATCATATGGGAATTCAAATTTTAATCTGCTTTTTGCTTTTATAGCTTCAGTCAGAAGTGTTATCTTCCATCACCTCCCGCATACCTTCTCCATACTCACATATATTCCGTTGCCCGCATAAGTTATGGCAATAGTAATAATCTGGGTTTGCTGGCCACTCTTCTTCTCCTTCGATTTTATGGATTGTATTCTCGGCCCAGCTTAACGCCTCATTGTATCCATCTTCCGTCCAAGGAACTTTGATATAATCACGCTGCCGAAACATATTCCACACCAGCCAATCCACCTTCCCATATTGCTCAATCACAGGCTTTGAATATAAATAAAGCTGCCTTTGAAAATCTAAAAAGTGTTGAGCGTCCTTTTTGCTGATCCCCCCATTCTTCTTAAACTTCAGTGTTGCGCTTTTGTGGTCAAGGATTATAATATTACCGCTACTCTTTTCTCTTAGTAGAAGATCAATATATCCTACTGCATCGTAATTCCCGATTTTAAAACGTACCTCTTGCTCAATCCCTAACACTTCGCATTCATCTAATATCAAATCAATATTCTCTAAGTATTCCATCCCTTTATCGTAATAAGACTGCCTAATATCCACATACTGATTCGGCGGAGCATTCCAGGGAATAGCATCATTAAAATTCTCTTCGTAAAATTGCGGCATGCTAAAAATATCCAACTCTCCCCGCTCATACTTTTCCAAAATCTCATGCATAAAGCTTCCATATGCCCCAAAGAATCCGCCGATGGAGGGATTGCACTCTATATAATGCAAATACCATTCATAAGGACAGGTATAAAAACTATTCAATCGGCTAAAGCTCCATGTCATTGTATCAATAATAAATTTTGTCTCTTCAGAAATATCTACACCTTCTTCCGTTCACTATATAGCGTCTCCCAGACTTTGCGACCCTTATCGCAGGGAGCTAATTTTTCTGACTTACTCCCCAGCAATCCCCCAGTATCACGAACAACAAATACATTTACATAGCGTTTTAAATCCGCAACGTTTTTCAATATATCTGTATATTTCACATCATTGTCAAAGGCTATCGTCACATCCTTAATCCCCAGCTTTATAAGAATAAGAATCTGTTCATCATTCAAATGACTTGTTTCACTGGCCAGCCAATAATCATACCCCCACGCTTCGACTTTCATCCCGGACTTTATACCCTCAAATATAATAGCTTCATTATGCTGCAGGATAGATTCCTTGTTTTCCTTCATACCTTCAAAAAAATCTGTAGTTCCAATCTTCTGGTAGTTCATATACTTTTGAACTCCCAGATCCTTATAATTTGCGTACCGGGTCCTGCCCTTAAATCCAATTAGACTACCATTGTTGTCATAAACTGGATAAACAATCCGATTCATCCGATCATCAATCCTGATTTGGTACTTCTTCATTATCTCCGGGGAAATACCTTCATCTACCCATTCCTGCGGCGGTTCATCACGATACTTCTCTATCTCAGATGGATCCAGAATTTTTCGTATGGGAGGATCCGATTCGGGCTTATTTAAAATCCTCGCCAGATCCTGATAAAAACACATTGCACTACACTGTCTCAGGTTATCTATGTTCTTTCCCGTCAGATCTCCCAGTTTTTCTATAGCCTTCGCAAAGGGAAGTTTTTCAAACACGATAAGCCAATTCAGAATATTCCCGCCGACATGGCATGAGAAACAGTAGAACAGATTATTTTCTGGATTAATAAAGAGAGATGGGGTTTTATCAATATGGCGGGGACAATGGGTGGCAAAATTTTTACCTCGCTGCACAAAGTCCATTGTCTGACTTGCGTATTCAAGTAAATTAAAATTGGAGCACAGTTCGCGAAGTGCCTCGCTGTCGAAGTCCGTTGCCACCTCATCACCTCCTGATTCTTATGAAAATGGAGTATCTTCCTTTTTGTGCTGCTTGGCCTGCTCAATGCGCATCAAATTACCATCGAATTTCATATCAATGTACTCGTCCTCAGTCATTTGTTCACCCAATCTGTTCAAATCAACCGTCATGGCAAAATTACCACAATCCAGGCCATCCTTCGCAAGTTCTTCTGTAGTCTTATCCCTCCAAAGAATACTGGCGCTCACGTATCGCTCAATCTTATCCGAATCTGCCACGGCATTGTTCCGATTTAGCTGGGCCCCTGCCAGCATAGCAATGTTCAACTCTCCGGCCACATTATTTTTTAGGAAATCGCATCGTGATCCTAGCGCGTTATAATTTTCAGCAGCCGATTGGATATTACTTTTGATGTAATCAAATATGGAAAACTCAAGATTCATTTTATATTTTAGAATTTTATGGATAGCATAGATTTCCTCATCGGTTGTCTGAGGAAGATAGATATGTACAAATGGCTGCTTTTTTATCCATTCATTTACCTGATCTAATTTGTGTCCCTCTTCTTCAGAATACTCTCCGGTTTTAATGCGTTTCACAGGTATCCCCGTAAGATTGGCAAGTAACCTTTCTAAGAAAAGTCTGTCCTGCATTTCTGTATCAAGATATAAAGTGGGAACTCCATTCCGAATCTTGTGTACTGCTTCATTTAGGAAAAATGCACTTTTCCCTCGCTTCATCCTGGCTTTAAGCAACACTAATTCTCCGGGCTCATAAGTAATATATTCATTTAGGGAAGAGAATTTCGACGGAATCCCATACAATCCATTCTCCGTTACTCTTGATTTTATTTCAGTCCACAAATCGTCCACTTTATCACCGAACATTACAATATCGTTCGATGTAATATACTGCTCTGTTAATTTGTTGATTTTTTTATTGACCAAGGAATTGAGTTGATTCAGGTCATATTCAGAATTGAAACAAGATGCTTCAATCTCGTCGGCAACGTTATAGAGATCCCGCTTAAATGCAAGCGTCACAACAGTATTGACGAGAAGCTTATATTCTTCAATCGTGTGCCGCACCGCATATTGGCTCATATCGATGAACTTTTGGATATTAGTGAGATTATATTTATCAATTTCGCGCTGAACTGCCTTATTGGAACTTAGCATATTCATGAGGTTAATCGCGTCTATAGTCGTTACACCATTTTTATATAGCTGCTGAATGGCCCAGTACATACAACCATTTTCTGTGTTGTAAAAGTATTTGGGCCTTAGATAATCAGTATATAAAATGAAGTCCGGATGCCTAACCAGGGTTGCAACTACTCCAGCTTCGGCCTGATTGTCGGAAATCAAAGAAATATCTTTCAATAACTATGTCTCCCTTCACTTTAAGATATCAGCAAACCCAGATGTTTTAGTTGGAACATGCACAAATGAATTGTCACTTTCCTCATTTATTGAAATACTTTCCTTGACTTCTTTTGCCATCTGCAATTCCTTTGACTTTTTGTAAGCTCTTGCCATATCGGCGTTCTGCACCACGTAGTATAAACCTTGCGGATGATTCAGCGGGATTTTATGTGTGAGATAATACTTAAGACCGTAAAGCAAGAATTCACTACTATTTCCCCTCTCATAAACAATCGTATTGATTACCCGCATTAACTGGGAATACACAACGTTTGGATTAACCTGCTTTGAGAAGATATCAACAATCTCCTTAATTTGCTGGTGTGCTTTATAACAGTCCGGATGATAATATCCTGCCCCTACTCTTATAGCTTCATCCTTATTAAGCTCACGGGATTCATGCAGGCAATGTTTTAGTTTACATCTGACCTTTTCCATTGGAATTCCCGGAGAGAAAACCTCTCCGGGTTGCCTCCTTCCACATTAATCAAACGGCAGTTCATCCTCAACGCCGTCAGGAATATTCATGAATCCATCGCCATCCGTCTTAATCGCAGGTTTCTTCGCGATTGATGCTTCCCCGCCAGATGAATTCTTACTCTCCGCAAACTCCTGCTCTTCTACTACTACATCCGTGGTGTAAACCTTCTGTCCATCCTTATTGGTATAGCTGCCAGTTTGAATACGGCCAACAGCGGCAATTTTTGTTCCCTGTCTTAGATACTTTTCGGCGAACTCGGCTCCTTTGCCAAACACTACACAATTAATAAAATCAGCGGACTGTTCGCCATCGCGCTTAAACCGACGATCCACGGCCAGCGTATATCTCGCGATTGCTGTAGCATTTTCACCAGAAATATATCTAACCTCTGGATCTCTTGTAAGGCGTCCCATTAAAACAACTTTATTCATATTCATCCTCCTTACTCTTCAATAGGCTTAACACTCTGTAGCCTATTTAAGCATTCTTTTGCCTTATCAACGTCTTTAATCATATTGGGATTACCACTCGGAACAAATTCTTTTAGAGTTGTCATTAGGTCGGCGTTCTTAGTCCCGCCGAGAGAACTGCACAAAGAAATGATTTCTTTTTTGATTGACTTGAGTTCGTCGTCTGAAGAGGCATTCAGCTCTTCGCTTTTCTGAATTGTAGGCGGTTTAGGAGTGGGGACTTTACCATTTTCACACCATGCGTAGAGATCCTCGCCATCTTTTGAAGTGATAACATCATATCTATTCTCATCCCATAGACCCGTGTTATCTTTATCAGCATGGGCAACGTGCGTATCCTGCTCAATCTGGATTGATAACATCATCTCATATGAAATATCTTTGTCAGTTTGAGATCCAAGTCCGACCTTTTTCGGAACCTGCTTTCCGTTTTTGTCCTCTAATAGCCATTCGTCTTTTCCTCTAGCGCAGCAGATAATATGAGCTGGTGCAGTGAGAATCTTGTCCATCAACTCTCTGTGCTTCGGCTTTAGTTTCCCCCAATTTGTAAAACTGTTACCGGGCATTTTCTTATGGACGTCGTTGATCCACTGCCATTCAGCGGATAAACTATCTACAATAATTACTTTATATCCAGCATCAATCGCTTCATTGATTGCTGCTATGTATTTATCAGTAGTAAAGGGATCACTTAACTGAAGCAGGTCGTATTCAAAATAATAATCGCCATGCTTAGATTTTCCCTGGGCGTATAGTTTGTCTCTATCACCCTCTGTTCCGATATAAGCAATATCACTTCCACATTTTCTTGAAATACCGGTTGCAAGTTCAAGCGCCGATTGTGATTTCCCACTTCCGCTTGCTCCCGTAAGTAGTGCCTTTAAATAAACTTTCTCTCTGACAGCCTTAACAAATGCCATCGCAATTCCTCCTTAATTTTAATATTTATTTGAATCCTGCCGCCGCAGGAATAACATAAAGAAACTCTATGCGATCAACTATTTGAACAGATTTTAGGCATAATGAACCAAGGTATCTGTTTTAACCCTCGAGTTGGAAATTTTGCCGATGTGGCTAGAAATCATTCAGATTCGTCGTTTGATTTGTCTCTGACCTCTGCATACATGCTATCGCAAAGTTCAGTAATCTCTGATTTGTGTGTCCTCAAATATTTCATAATCATCTCAATGAGCACAATATCTTCATATGAGATTCCGCCGTCATTGGGCTGGAACACATCTAATAATTCGTCATGAGGAATATAGCAATCTTCTATCAGCGTATCATAGTGAATTGGAATAACGCATTTATCTTCATACTCTTCATCCCTAATGTCAGATATGTATACCATCACTCCTATATACTCAATGGAAATTTTAACATTATGGTATTTATCATCTCTTACAATATCTGCGATGTCTCTGATTAAATCCATTACCCACCTTCTTTCTTGTATTTTTTAAAAATTTAGAGTAAACTACTCTTGTACTTTAATCTAAAGGAGGGATCATAACTTGTCCGAGTTTTTGATTTCACCCGCACCTAGATTACGGAGCTCCGCAGCGGGGTTGACTGCGCCCTTAATCACAGTCAAGAAACAATAAATTGCGGGGTAGAGTGTACAAGAGTAGTTACTAACATGACTATTCTCCTAGCGCTATAGGTTTATTAGAGTTGATACGCTTTATCGCGTCGAATCTAGGGATGATTAAGGCGGATACTCGCCCAGGTAGCGCACTGGGCGCATATTCGATATTGTATTATCAAATTATATATGGTAAACTACCCTTACTCTTAATGAAAAGGAGGTATCAATATGCTCGACAGAGTTTTTGGTACTCCCCGCACTTAAGTTTTGGGTGTTCTGCGGCGGAGTCTGATCACGCCCTTAATTGTGATCATGTAATATCATCAAATCGCAGAGAAGAAAGTAAGGGTAGCTACACGCTAATGCCTAGTGCCATAGGCTGAATTTAGAGTGATGCGCTTTTATGCGCCGAAACTTGAGTAGAATTAAGGCGGATGCGTCCAGGTGGCACACTGGGCGTTTATTCGAATTCCCTTGATAATAAATCGTAAATCTGATACAATGCAATTTGGGTGGAATAACTGTCCAAAAGGCAGTTGATGGTGATCAACAATCAGGCAGTCCCAGCACTGCAACAGGTGTCCTTGTTTGTGCCTTCTTCCTAACGGAAAGGAGGAACGGTTTGATCGGAGAACTCACTAATCTTTTTTACTCTATTACATCTCTTATCATGTCAATTGCAATTCTGCATTTGATTTTCCATCACAAACATTAATGACTGCCTAGATTGTTGAGAGTTACATATTATTTATTCTCCATTAGATCTATAATCTGCTTTACCAATTTGGAAAGTTCTGCGGATGATTTTCCCGCTTGAATTGAGTTCTTCATAAGAAGTGAAAATGCTTGATCCTCCGAGAATCCCGCCGCAATGAATGCATCATATTGATTCTTTGTAATTCTGGCGCTAATAGCCGGAAGCTCTGTATTATTTGAATAATCATTAAGAATCTTCACAACCTCATGAAATAACTCATATACAAATGGCTTATACTTTTCAATTGTCATTTTAATAAACGGAAGAAGAGAATTTAGCTCATCAATCATGTCGTCATCCACTTCTACATTTTCAGTTTCCTCTGTTGCTTTTCCTTTTAGTAAATCTTCAAAATCAATTGTCATAGTGTATTCATCCTTTCTTTATAATTTTTCAATAAGTTCTTCTAACAAATCATAAATATCTTGATCTTCATGCGGCTCATATAATACCGATTGAATCGCCCTAAGATCAGATCGTATACGATCAAAAATAAAATCTATTAGGTTATATTCTCCCTCTGTTATAGATTCAGAGGGCTGTTCCGTACTATTTTTAAATGCTTCAATCGCTTCATCGGCGTTGATCATACAAATCATCTCCCAAACAACATAATTCCCCAGGTTGCTACAATCTGAATCATATGAACACCTTGATCCTGAACCAAATTTATTACTTTTTTATTTGCTTTTAAATCATCAACTATCATATGGAGTAGCACGTTTAGAACAAACGCGAGCCACGGCCAAGAACCGCCGAAGATCAGAATATAGATCGTTGGAACCAGCATAATCATAAAAGTCCAGCTAAAGCTATGCATGAACAGGGCAACAATATAATCATGTCGGTACATTATATCTGGTGCATTTTGTTGCCACCATTCCTTTTGTTTTGCCGATGCTAACCATCCCTGCAGATAATAGTCATCTACTATATGGCAGAAGATCATAGTAATTAGTATTAATACATAGTATCCCATAGGCATTAACTGGCGCTAATAGCGCTTCCGATTGTAGCATAATCACTTGAAATCGTCAGACATTCTTCTGTTCGGCCAGTGTTTACCAGTTTATTCATCTTATAATATAGCTTTAAGAAGTTCTCAGCAGGCATAGTTTTTAATTTACTGAACAATTTATCTGTATCCGTTAATTCAATCTCGCTTTCCTTTAAATTACGAATTTCTTTTTCCAATTCCAAATTTTTTAAATTCAACGCATTAACTTTTTCTTTATAATGTTCTATCCGTTCATCCGATGCTTCACAAATCTCAGCCAGCATATCCTCTTTATAATTTTTTAAATACTCTTCCTTTGTCATACACCCTCCTATTTTATATTCTCTAAATCATTTGAAAATTGCTGCAACAATTCCTTATCGGTCGACTGCGGATTGAGAGATACGATTTTCCCGATTAAAGAATGGACTCCTAAAAGACTACATCCATCAATCACATATCTTCCATGTATTACATCCACTTCCATTTTATTTTTATATGCTTCGCACAGCCGAATCAGTTTTGAAGCCGCTTCGCAGGAAGCAAGATTATAGTTAAGCACTAGGCCTCCTCCTCAATTCCATTATTTTGTCGCGATTATTATATATTTTTCGTGACAGATTCTATGAATTGCCTTTTGCATTGTAAATACTGAATCAGATCATCCCTGTTATTATTTAATTCTCCATCCATAACTTTATTCAGCATGTCATTTAACCAATAACCAACATCTTTTCCCGCCGGAATACCCATTATGGTCATCACATCATCGCCATTTATCTCAAGGTCTTTAACAGAAAAGGATGGCTTCTCACTTAATACTTCTTTATAGCACTGCTTGACCATATCTAGCGTTTCCAACTTTTCTTCCATACCTAACCGCGAATGAGCCATAACATCCGCGTGCTGCAGAGCTATTAGTCTATCAAATTGCTCTTTCCCTATTCTGCTGAACCAACGCCGTATGCTCTTATTCGTGGGCTGAATTGAAGCATCATGATAAGATACGAGTTGAATAACCGATTCGCGCGTATGATTATCAAACTTCAATCGCCGCATAATAGCATCTGTCATATCGGCGCTAACCTTTGGATGACCATAGAAGTGGCGAACGCCATCCTCTCCATCCACATAGCAATGTGGCTTACCAATATCATGGAACAATGCGGACAGTTTAGTGATCAAGTCTTTGTCGGAACATTTTTCAAGAGTAATGACAGTATGATACCATCCATCATATATATGATATGGATTTCTTTGGTCAAATCCCACAAGGGCCGACAGTTCCGGGATAAACTCAAAAACCAAACCGCAGTAATTGTACAGATAAACGTATGGTTTCCGGCACATGAGTATTTTACAAAATTCGGACTGTATTCTTTCGCAAGAAAGCGAATGAAGCAACTCACGATTGGATAATATCGAATCCTCGGTTTTATCCTCTATCATGAATTCTAGCTGCGCCGCAAATCGTATGGCCCGAAGTATTCTTAATCCATCTTCCTGAAATCTCTCGTTTGGATCTCCTACACATCGGACGATTTTATTCTGTATATCATCATATCCGCCGAACGGATCAACCAGCCCGGATAATTCATTATAAGCCATAGCATTAATCGTAAAGTCACGGCGAGACAAATCAGTTATAAGATCATCTGTGAATTCAACACTGTCAGGATGCCGCCCATCAGAGTAGGCTCCATCTTTTCTAAAAGTCGTGATCTCATAATTGTTATCATTCAAATTTACCGTAATGGTTCCATGCTTTAATCCCGTGGGAATCACTCTGTATCCGCGCTTTTCAAATTCCTGCTGAAGTTCTATGACGGGAGCTGAAGTGCATATGTCCCAATCATGCGGTGTTCGCCCCATAATAGAATCCCTTACACACCCTCCCACTACATAGGCATTTGCTCCACAATCAGATATAACAGAGAAAATTTCTTTTACGTCATCCGGTAAAGATATTTTGATGCTCCGTTTCTGCAATTCTCCTTTTACTACCTGCTCATTTATGGCCGCAGTAAACTCATCAATCTGCTTATAATTGGGTTGTTCAGGTAAGGACGTATTTTTCTTTGCGTACTCGAATCTTTTCTCATATTCATCCAGTAGTTCCCAAAAGTCATCTGTCGGCTGCCGGTTTTCGTCCAAAAACTCTCCGCGACGGATACTCATAAGTAGGTCATGCTCTTCAGATCGGCACGTTATAATTTCTTCCTTCTCAAGAATATCAATGCACATCATGTAGAGCCGGATTAAATGAGCCATATGCTTTCCGAGCTTGTCGCGCTTGATAGCATTCTCATTACGTTTTCCGATCTTATTGTAACTGCTAACGATAGATTTCATCTCATTCCACATTCCGGCCCAATCCCGCAGCGGATAATGATTAAGGTTTACATCCATAAAAATCTCGGAATCGTATCCTTCGGTCACAGCTTTATCAATATACAAATTGATAGAGTCCTCATCCGCTGGGAAATATCTGGTTTTGAAATCGTACTTTGCATTATTGATAGAATTCAGAATATATTTTTCGTTCTCCGCCTGGCTCACAAGCCTGGCCGATTTATTTCCTAGTCGCCGCAACTGCGAATTCGCATATCCGCCGAAGGTATGGACACATCTTTTGGACAGAAACATTTTGCGATTATCAATTAGTGATTTCCCTACAGGTGTCAAAATCAGATACTGATCCGGACGGCAACCCAATAATTCAATCGTATTGGGATTACAATTGGTGAGAAGCGTAATGATCTTGTTGAAGGAATATATGGTAGTATCAGTGGTATTATCTAACACTTGTTCGAAATATCTGCCAAGAAGAATTTCTCTCTTGCTGTTAAGTGCTATACCGCGAATATCCAGATCCGACGACTCTGTTTCCATCCCGTATGCATGGGAACCGCCGAGTGTGAGCAGTATTATATTCTCTCCCAAGTGTTCATTGGTACGCAAAAAATCGTATTCAGGTTTTGCGATTTGAGTTTTAATTTCTTCAATATTCATGATAGCCTCCAAACGCAATATATTTCCGCTATTCTATATCTCCCCTTTTCCTGAATAGGCACCACAAAGTGTCATCAGTGGTATCCTTTAAGTCATTAAAAAGAAGGCATTCTATTATCACCTCATCTTTATGTATGGTGTTAACATTTCCAATCATCAATCCAGAACAGCCTTCTTTCTCTTCCTCCGGAATCCTATCCCAAATATCTTTAGTGTCAATCATTACTGCGATTTTCTTAACCATTTTTACCATCTCCACTGCTTATAATAATATCCAGATCTCCGAAATTCGCTTTATTTATATTGTCATAATTATCAGAAGAAATGTATACAATATTACCTTTGATTAAACGCTCTGTTAATAAAACGTATTTTGAGAATTTACCTATCGGACTTATAATGTTTACCCCGTTTTTACGACTAATAACAAAATCTAAAGGTTCTATCAATGAACCGCCAATATCTGACCCATAGACCGACAGATTCTTTATAAGCAAATCTTCTTTTATTTCATAATAACTTTCAAATACATCCATAAAATGTACTGTTAATGCTCTCCTGGGCTGTCATGATCTCGCTCTGTCATGCTGACATGAG
>ERZ1643246.730-NODE-730-length-40386-cov-149.671766_pt1 | contig 40386 bp, 66 predicted proteins | sample MGYA00579265_ERZ1643246 | MGnify/ENA primary metagenome ERZ1643246 (study PRJEB29033, sample SAMEA4952261) | chicken gut metagenome | biome: Broiler Chicken; feature: Gastrointestinal Tract; material: Caecum | place: Ireland | collected 2018 | study: Broiler... | reverse complement strand
ATATGTAAAATTCTATGAAGCAGGAACCCCGCGACTTTAGTCGTGGGAGGTTCAGGAACTCTATGAAAAAACTTTAACTAATTTTGATGTAGCGGAAAAAATAAAGAATATGGGTTATGGTAAAGAAAAAATAACAGCTGATTCAGCTGAGCCTAAAAGTATTTATGAACTAAAAACATTGGGTCTTCAAAGAGTGCAAAGTGCTAAAAAGGGTAAAGATAGTGTAAATTTTGGTATTCAATATATACAAGGGTTTGAAATTATTATAAACCCTAAATGTAATAACTTTATAAAAGAAATAAATAACTATACTTGGGATAAGGATAGTAAAACTGGCAAAAGTTTAAACAAGCCTATAGATGAATATAATCATCTTTTAGATGCTATGCGATATGCTTTAGAACACTTCACCCTTAAACCAACATTTAGCTTTTTTTAAGACTAAAATTAGTTTTAATTACAAGATATAATTACATAATTTCTTTAAAAATATTGAATATTAAAGTAAAATTTAAAAAGTGATAGTAATATTACTATATTTTTTACTAACTTTTTGATTTTTCTTATAAAAGGAGGTGTGAAATGTATAATTTTTATAATGTACAAACAGATATAGCAAATAAAATAATAAATGATAATGCTGGTATTACTGACTTAGAATTTTTAAAAAGTGAAATAGATGCTTTTTTAAATTCTAAACAAAGAAAAGATATGATAAATGCTTATAACTATTTAATAGGTAATCACGATATTTTGAAAAGGAAAAGAACTGTAATCGGTCAAAATGAATGTGAAGAAGAAGCAAGACATTTACCTAATAATAAAATAGTTGATAATCAGTATGCAAAAGCTGTGGAGCAAAAAACAAATTATTTATTTGCTAGAGAAATGACTATTGAAGCTACAAATAAAGAATTTGAAGAAAAAATAAAAAGTTTATTTGACAAAAGATTTAGTAGAATGTTTAGAAAATTAGGAGAAAATGCTATAAATTATGGAATTGGTTGGTTATATGTGTATATAGAAAATGATACCATAAAGTTTAAAAATTTTGCTCCATATGAAATATTACCATTTTGGTCTGATGAAGAACAAACGGAACTTGATATGGTTGTTAGAGTATATTATATAGAACAATATAATAAAAATTCTAAAGATATAGTTACTAAAGTTGAGGTATATCACAAAGATAAGGTAGATTACTATATTTATGATACTAACTTAACTTTAGAAAGAAGTCAAAGGTATATAAGTTTAGAAAATAATGAAAAAAATGTTTCATTTTTAACAGTACCAGTTATTCCATTTAAGAGTAGCTCAAAAGAACAACCTTTATTAAATAGAGTTAAAAGTTTACAAGATAGTTTGAACTTACTTAAATCTAATTTTGCTAATGTTATGGAAGAAGACCCTAGATTAAGCTATTTGGTTTTAAAAGGATATGGTGGAACTGATTTAGGTGAGTTCAGGCATAACTTGGCTACTTATGGTATTTTAAAAATAGATAGTATGGATTTGAGTGGTGCTGGGCTTGACATACTTAATATCGAGGTAAATGGTGAAAATTATACAACCATTATAAACATGTTAAAAAAATCTATTATAGAAAATGCTAATGCTTTTGATGTTAAAGATGAAAGATTAGCTAATAACCCTAATCAATTAAATATTAGAAGTATGTATTCCGACATAGACCTAGCATCTAATGGATTAGAAATTGAATTTCAATGTTCATTAGAAATTTTATTTGATTTTTTTGCTATATTTTTTAGGATTATAGATAATAAAGATTTTAGTAATGAAAAAGTTAATGTTGTATTTAACAAAGACCAACTTTTAAATTCAAGCGAAATTATAAACGACTTGGCTACTAGCTATGAAATGTTATCTAAAGAAACCATATTAAGTAAACACCCTTATGTTAAAGATGTTCAAGAAGAATTGAAAAGACTTAAAAATGAAGAAACACAACTTGTTGACATTGATAGATATGCAAATCATTAAGGAGGTGTTGTAATATGAAAACATTAAAAAATGGTATACAGCTATCAATATTAACATTACAGCAATTTAGCACTAATAATGATATTTTAAGTTTTGAATTTGAAAAACCTAAAGATTTTAACTTACAAGGAAGTCTAGTTCAAATTATATATGAAATAGATAAATTAGATAACATAAAAAATAATAATATAACAATTGAAGAAGATGAAGAAAAAATTATTATTACTTGGTTGGTTAAAGAGAGTATAACATTAACTTCAGGCGAAAAAAGAACACAAATAGTTATCAAAAACAATGAAAAAGTTTATTTATCTAGCGTGTTTATTATTAAAGTTCTTGAAAGCTTAAATATTGATAATGAAATAGTTGAAACTAATTTATCATATCTTGAATATTGGGAGCAAAGAATGAATGAACTTGCAGAAAAAATTGAAGAATTTGAGGGATTAGATTTAACGCAGTTTATTACAAAAACAAAACTTGAAGAAGAATTAGATAATTATTTCGACAAACTTGAAATATTAGAAAAATTAAACTTAAAAGCAGATAAAACAGAGCTTGAACATTTTGCTTCTAAAAAAGAATTAGAAAACAAATTAGATAAAAGTAGTTTTGATGAGGAAAAAAATACTTTTCAATTAAAAAATGATGAAATGTTAGAAACAAATAATAAAACTGTTGTAGGTGCTATTAATGAAATTAAAGGTGAAATTAGTAGTAGTGATATAGATTTATCTAATTACTACAATAAATTAGAAACAGATAATTTATTAAATGATAAAGTAAATATTCAAGATGTATACAATAAACAGGAAATTGACCAAAAAATAGATGAAATAAATGTTGATATTAAACTTGAAAACTATTACAATAAGTCAGAAACAGATGCACTTTTACAAGCAAAAGCAAATATACAACAATTAAATCAAATAGAACAAAATAAGCAAGATAAAACAGACAATTCCCTTAATACTACAAATAAAAATATAACAGGTGCTATCAATGAAATAAATTTTAAATTACAAAATGTAACAAAACCTAATATTGTGGCAGGTAATGGTATTAATATAAATGATACTACTATTAGTGTCAAATTTGATAATAAAACTATAGGTCTTAACACAAAAGGTGAATTAGAAGCTAAATTATCTACTGGTGGTAGTGATGAAGGTAATACTAATATTAAACAATATATTTTAAAAGATATTAAAAGTGGTACTTTATATACTATTGAAGATGAGGGTTTACCTATTAATCATAAAGTTATACCTAGTGTTTTTGCTATTGAAAGTAGTAAACAAAGTAAATTAACTGTTACAGATTTTAAAATAAATACTGAAAATTTGATAAGTAATAATGGTATTAAAATACAAGATAAATACACTTTAAATGTTAGTAATAGTGAAAGTGAAATTATTACTAGAGGTGATTTTCATAAAATTCTACATTTGAAAGGTGGTGTATAAATGATTTATTACTATGTAAATGCAATAAATGGTGTAGATGAAGTTACTGCTGGAACTTTGGCAAAACCATTTAAAACACTTGATTATTGCATAACTCAAATTCATACTAGAAACATAAAAAAATTAAAATTAGAAGATGAAGAACAAGCTTTATTTTTGTTAAATTCCGATATAGAAACTTTAGATGAAACTATTGAAAACGAAAGAGAAAAATATTTAAGTGATATTATAGCTAGAGCTTACGAAGATGATATAACTGTTTATTTAAGCAATGGGGAATATGATTTAAATAATAAATTAATATTTGATGGAATCGCCGATAAGTCAATCACAGTTATTGGTAATGGAATCACAACTACAGTATTTAATCAAATTAGTTTTGAAAATTCTTCTTACGGGACAGAAAAATTTAATGTTACTTTCAAAAGATTTATTTGGAATAATAGTAGGAATCAATCTACTACACCAAACATATTATTATCAAAGACTGGTCTATCTTTTGAAAATATTTTATTTTTAAATATTCCAAATAATCAATATTCATTTTTGGGTAGTTATGAAAATTTAATTTTAAAAAATTGCGTGAAACCAAAAAAAAGTACAGGTTTTTTTAGAAATTATGACAGTAAATATTCAGCGATAACTGGTACATATGGATATATAACTTTAGGATATTATTCTAGTTTTGAAAAATTAAATTTGAATGAGAATAATATTTTTTTAGATACAGAAGAAATTCAATTGGACGAAAATTTTAATATTACTGACCCTAACATTGATATTACAAAAATAGGATTATATGCGGGTGAGTATAGTTGGGCAAAACAAGATTGTCTTATTAAAATGGGTAATAAATACTATTCAATTAATGAGGAGTTTTGGAATACAGAAACAAAACAATTTAATGATATTGGTTCTTTAGATTTTGAGAAAAGTTTTGATTTATCACTATTGACAAAAGAAACAACATATGGAGTAGATACATTTATCCCACTAGATAAATTTAATAACTTTTCTATTGTATTTAAAGATGATAAAATAAAAAAACTTGATATTAACGGTTTTAAATTAGTAAATATAACAGTTATAACTAATCCTATTGACTTGAGAATGGTTGAAAGTTTCAATAATATAACTATCAATGGTAACAATGTTAAATGTTTGTTTAAGATTAATAATGAAGAGCAATATTATGGTTACAATTTTGAAGAAAACACAATTCAAAATGAAGATATAACTAATATATCAATTAATGGTATTGATATATCTAATGTAAAAAATATAGATTTTAATAAAATAAAAGAAGATAGAGAAGGTGATTTATCAAAAATAACTTTCTCTTTTTATTTGGAACAAAATAGTATAGTTAATAATATTGAAATTGATTATTTAGAAGTTGGGGAATATACTCAAAAAGATGCTGCTACAACTAAATTAAAAGTTGGTTATAAAAAAATAACAATACAACCTAGCTTTAATGCTCAAATTTTAAAAATAAATGTTTCATAGGTGTAAATTGAAAATGAAAACTAGAGAATATTGGAGAAAACGTTTTTTATACAACCAAATCTTTAATGCAAAAAGAATGAAAAAAGTATCTGAAGAATATGTTGAACTTTTTAAAAATTTAATTAAAGACCTTGACAAAAAAATTGTTTATTGGTACTTAAAGTTTGCTAAAGATGGTGAACTTACATCTTTAAAATCTAAAAAAATGTTAACACAGGACCAGCTGAAAGAAATTAAAACAGATGTTTATCACTTTATAAAAAAAGCTAAAGAAAATAGAATATCTGGAGAATATACAAAAGAGCTTGATTATATTTATAATAGAGTGCAACTTAATAGGCTAGAATTGCTTAGAAGTGTTATAGACATTGAGTTAATAGATTTGTACCATAACATAGACCAAAGCCTTAAAAATGAACTTCAACAGGTTTATACAGAGGCTCAAGCTAGAACAGTCTATGAAATTTCAAAAGCTAATGGCAAGTTAGTAGAATGGAGCTTACCAACAAAGGAAATGATAGATACTATACTTTTAAATCCTTGGGCTAGTGATGGTGCTAATTTCAGCGATAACATATGGAAGAACAAAGCTAAATTATTAAATGCTTTAGAAACAGAATTAAGAAAAGGGTTTGTAACTGGTAAATCTGTTATACAAATTACTAAAGCTATGGCTGATAAAATTTATAAGCCTAAAGAAAAAACAGCTACAGCAGAATATAATATTCGTAGGCTAGTGCATACTGAAATAGGACATTTCGCTGAAGAGGCTAAAACAAAGGTGTTACAAGATTTAGAAGTTAAAAAATATGAAATAGATGCTACTTTAGATATGCACACTTGCAAGATTTGTAGTGCTAAAGATAAAGAAGTATATGCCTATGAAGATAGAATAGAGGGCATAAATGCTCCAGTATTTCACCCTTTTTGTAGATGTTCAACTGCTCCATACTTTCCAGAAGATTTTGAAGATAGCTTAAGGTTTGCTAGAGATAAAAATGGCAAGCCTATTTTTATTCCTAATAATATAAAATATAAAGAATACTATGAAAAGTATTTGAAAGGTGGTGATTAAAAATATATAGATTTAGTTTAAGCTACGATAATAACTTATCAAGCATCATTTACTTTCCTTTAACTCTAGAAACTTTTAAAACAACTCTTAAATCACTAAATAAAACTGTTGATACAGTTAGTGGTTCGCCTATGACTATTATGAAATCTATACCTTTAAGGGAGTTCAATTTAAAAGTATTATTACCAAAAAATGATATATTGGTCAGGGATAAGCAAATTTGGAAAGAACCTATTGTTTATTTAGCTAAATTAAGAGAATTTAAAGCTAATAAAAAGCCATTAAGGTTTATTGTATTAAGACCTCAAGAAAATGGTACAGAATTATTTTCAGGCAATTTATTAGTAACTTTGGAAGAATACAGTGTGGACGAAAATGCTGGGGAAGAGGGCGATTTTTATGTAGACATTAAACTACAGGAATACAACACAATACAAGGTAAAAAGCTAATAATTACTAATAATAAGCCAAATGAAAATGGTAAAATTCAGGCTAAAGAAGAATATGAAAGACCCTCAAAAGAACCAGCTAAAACTTATACAGTTAAATCTGGTGATACATTATGGATTATCGCTCAAAAACAATTAGGAAATGGTGATAAGTGGGGTAATATAGCTAAATTAAATAATATATCTAATCCTAACAATTTACAGATAGGACAGGTGCTAAAATTACAATGAAAATTCAATTATTAGTAAATAACAAAAGGGGTGTATTTGATATAACCCCTTTTGTTGTAGAAAAAATTACAGTTACTACTCAAAGAAAAAATAGTGCTGGTGTATTAGATTTCAAATTTGCAAGAGATTTAGTATCACAAAACAATTTATCTATATCAATAGATGAAGGTAATGCAGTTCAACTTAATGTGAATGGCAATAAAATTTTCAAAGGGTTTGTTTTTGAAAAAACTAGAAATAAAGACCAAATTATAAGTATTAAATGTTATGACCAAATAAGATATTTACAGAACAAACAAAGTTACACTTTTATTGACAAGACTGCTAGTGATATTATTAAAAGTATAGCTAGTGATTTTGGGCTTATAACAGGTCATATACAAGATACTGGTTATATATTGCCACCTTTAAATATAGATAATCAAAGGTTGCTGGACACCATAATGAAAGCAATAGATTTGACATCATATAACAATAAAGAATTGTATATTTTTTATGATGATGTTGGGGAGCTTACATTCAGAAAAGTTGCTGATATGTATACAACATATCTATTTACTAGTGATACTAATATTACTAATTTTAACTATACTAGCACTATAGATAAAGAAGTTTATAACCAAATCAAACTTTACAAAGACAACGAAAAAACTGGTAAAAGAGAAATCTATCTAGCTAAAGATAATGCTAATATAGGTAACTGGGGAGTGCTTCAATATTATGAGAGAATTGAAGATAATTTAAACGAAGCACAAGCAAAAAAACTAGCTGAAGATATTTTAAAACTTAAAAATAAAGTTGCTGAAAGTTTATCTATTGAGGTTCAAAATGTAGATGATACTTTAAAGCTGGAAAAGTTGAGGGCTGGTAACTATGTCTATGTTTTAATAAAAGCATTATCAAGTGGGGACTTCTCAAAAACTTGTTTAATAGAAAAATGTACTCATACATTTTCTGACAATGAACATAGTTTAAAATTAGACTTGAATGGAGGAATTTAATTGCAAAATTTATTAAAAAAACTAAATATTGATGAACAAATATCTAATCAAATATTAAATAAATATAATGATGATATTAATAAAATAAATCAAGAGCTAGAAACTGCTAATAAGACTTTAGATTTAAAAAATAAAGAATTAACAGAGGTCAATAAAAACATAAAAGAGTTGCAAAAACTGGACCCAGAAAAAATAAAAGAAGAGCTTGAAAATACTAAAATAAAGATGAAAGAACTTGAAAATACTCATAAAACAGAATTAGAAAATTTAAAAATTGATAATGCTGTAAATACAGCTTTATTTAAAAGTGGAGCTAAAAATAATAAAGCTGTTATGCCGTTCATAAACAAAGGTTTGGTCAAATTTGATGAGAAAGGCAATATTGTTGGCTTAGATGAGCAATTAAAGTCTATTATGAATAGTGAAGAAACTAAATTTTTGTTTAATCAAAAAGAAGAACCTAGTATTAAAGGACTAGACATTCAATCTAGTGGTGCAACCCCTGGCAATAGCTTGGGAGTACCAACTAGCAATAATTATCTTAATCAAAGATTTTTTGATAAAAATAATTTACCAAATTATGAAATTTTTGAACAACAATGTGAATATGAAAAACAATAATTTTTAGGAGGAAATAAAATGGGAAATTTTAATGGTAAAAGTTTTAATGACGTAGCTTTTGGTAAATATATTGATAAGATACCAAAAATATCAATGCGTGAATTTGTAAATAGTGGAGTATTAAAAGGTAATGGTGAAATAAGAAGAACACTCAAAAATCAAACTGGTACAGCTTATGCTATCTTGCCTATGTATGGTAGAATTGGTGGTGATGCTGTTAATTATGACGGAAAAACTGACATAGAGGCTAATGCTACAAAAAGTTATGAACGAGGAGTTGTAGTTATAGGTAGGGCTAATTCTTGGGTAGAAGAAGATTTTGCTGAAGATATTACAGGTGGTGTTAGCTTTATGACAAACGTAGCTAACCAAGTAAGTGAATATTTTGACGAGGTAGACCAGTTAACAATATTAGCTATTCTTGAGGGAATATTTAAAATGACTGGTGGGGAAAATGATAAATTTGTTAAGGAACATACATTTGATATATCAGCTGGAACACAAGTTAAGCTTGAAGGTGAAAATCAAGGTGTAACTATACTAGAAAATAGTGATAAGGTCAGTGCATCTACTTTTAATACAGCAATGCAAAGAGCTTGTGGTGCAAATAAAAGTGCATTCTCATTAGTTATTATGCACAGTGTTGTGGCTACTAATTTAGAAAATTTAAAACTTCTACAATACTTGAAATATACAGACGCACAAGGTATTGAAAGAGAATTAACTTTAGGTATGATAAATGGTCGAATTGTAATCGTTAGCGACTATGGTACTTTTGATAATGTTGATAAATATACAACTTATTTGTTAGGAAAAGGAGCTATTGATTTTGAAGAATTACCAGTTAAAGTTCCTTATGAAGTTAACCGAGACCCTAAAACTAATGGTGGTCAAGATACTTTATATGCTAGAAAAAGAAAATGTTTTGCTCCTTTTGGTATCTCTTATACTAAATCAAGTCAAGCATCTTTATCTCCGACAGACGAGGAACTTAAAAATGGTGCTAACTGGTCATTAGTTAAATCTGCTGACAAAGCTGATTCTTTTGATCACAAAACAATACCTATCGCTAGAATTATATCTAAAGGTTAATGCTTATGATTTTTGAAAAGATTTTAGCAAAATTAAAAGTTTATGGTGTTATTACAGATAGTAATGATGAATTTAATATTAATACTTTAATCGATAACACCAAAATAGAAATTACAACATATTGTAATTTTAAAGATTATCCAGAAGATAATTTACAATTAGATAATATCCTTGTTAACTTAGTTGTATTGTACTTTTTAAAAAGTAAGAATATGACTTTTTTTAATTCACAAAATGGTGAAGAAAGTAGTAGTAATACTGCTAGCAATGAAATTAAATCTATTTCTGTTGGTGATTTTTCTGTAAGTTATGATAGTGGTAGTAGTAGCAGTAATAAATCTGTTACTACTGCTCAAAATTTAGATGCTGAGATTGAAAAATATTATTTAATGTTAAATAAATTTAGGAGAATTTTATGGTAGTTGACTATAGGAAAGAAATAGAGAAAACTTATGACCATATATGCAATATTTTTATTAAAAAAGAAAATAAAAATCCTGAAACTTTTGAAATTGAATTTATAGAAGAATCCTATGTACAAAATCAACCTTGCAGAATCAGCTTTAAAAATATAAGTTCTACTACTAATGATGATGTTTCCGAGTATTCTCAACAAATAAAATTATTTATTGATGAAAAAATTGAAATATTAGAAGGTAGTGTTATAGAAGTTATTGTTAATGGCGAAAAAAACTTTTATAAACAAAGTGGTAAACCTGCTTTATATCCGTGCCACCAAGAAATAATTCTGAAAGTTGAGGAATTTGCATAATGGCTCAAAATATTACTTTAAAACAATTTTCAAAAAACCTTGAACACCTTAATAAAAAAGGAATGAATGACATTTCTGAAATAATATTAAGAGAAATGACATTAAGATTTTTAAGTAAGGTCATACAGCTTACTCCAGTGGGGCAAAGCAAGTATGTTAGAAGAAGATTAAAAGGTGAAAATGGACAGTATTTAAGGTATACAAGAGGCAAAAATAAAGGCAGAATAAAAACTAAAAGAACTAATGTATATACTGGTGGTACTTTAAGAAGGGGCTGGATTGTTAAGCAAAATATTTCTAGTCGTATTTTTAGAAGAAAATTACAAATAACTAATAAATTTAAACCTACACAAGCAGAAATTGAAGATTTTGTGAAAAAATTAAAATTCAAGAAAGTAGGTAATATTTATAAAATAACAGTTGTTAATCCAGTTGAATATGCAAAATATGTGAACTATGGACATAGGAAAAGAAGAAAAAAAGGTTATTATGGAAAAGGACCTACTGTTATTAAGTCTACTGATTGGGTACAAGGTTATTTCTTCTTAGAAAAGGCTGAAAAATACATTAATAATCCAGCTAACTATAATAAAGTTTTTAAAGAACTTTATGAAAGAGAATTAAAAAGGAGGATACAAATATAAGTAGTGTTGCAAATGATTTAATTAATGCTGTTCTGGCTAAATTAGAAAAAGATTTTCCAGAAGTAAATAAATATGTTGAAGATGTGGAGCAAGGTTTTAAAACACCTTGTTTTTTAGTAAACTTACTAGAATATGAAAATGAAAATTTAACAGAAAATGAAAGATTTTTTAGAAATAAAGAAACACTTGATATTCAAGTTGTCTTTTTTCCTGAAGAACCTACAACTAAAAGAACAGAAAAAAGGCAAATTTATAGCATATTACCTGAACTAGTGGCAAGTATTTCAAGAGTTAATTTATACAATAAAAATGTTAGGGCTAATTCAAGTAAAAGTGTAATAGTTGATAATACTGCTCAAGTATTAGCCAGTTTTGATTTTAATACTATATCTTTATTTAAAGGGCAGTATATGGAAAGATTAGAAAGGGTTGGTGGAAATATTGGAAACTGAAAATAAAGAAGAAATAGAGCAAATAGATAAACCTAAAGATGCTAAATTTACAAAAGAAAATATTTTAAATTCTAAAAAATATAACAAACAAAAGGACCTAGTAAATGCTCTATTAAAAAATGATACAACTTATACTTTAAAAGAAGTTGATAGTATTTTAGAAAAATATCTGAAAGGGGTGATTAAATAATGGCAATGGGAGGTACTTTTTTAACCTACAATAAAGTTTTACCTGGAGCTTATATAAATTTTATTTCTAAAGCTAGACCACTAGGAACTATTGGTGATAGAGGGGTTGTAGCTATTGCACTAGAACACAATTTTGGTGTAACTGATGAAGTGATTAGGTTAGATATTGATTCATTAAGAAATGAGAGCTTAAAAATATTAGGTTATAACTTTCAAGATGAAAAAATGCAACCTTTTAGGGAGCTTATAAAACATTGTAAAGAAATTTTATTTTATAGACTTGGTGGGTACGGCACTAAAGCTAGTGCTGAAATATCGCCATTAACTATTACTGCTAAATATGGTGGTACTAGATACAATGATATAAAAATTGTAATTGAAAATAATGTTGATGATGATAAAAAAATTGTAAAGACTTATATTGATACTAATGTTTTAGTAGATGAACAAATTGCTACTAATGTTGAAGAACTTGTAGAAAATGATTTTGTTATTTTTTCTGGTACTGGTGCTTTAGCAGAAAATGTTGGTACTAATTTAGCTAATGGAACAGACGGAACGGTAAATGGTACTAGCTATTCTAACTTTTTGGACAAAATAGAAAGTTATACATTCAATGTAATTGGTTATGGTGGTGATGATGAGGCTACTAAAGCCTTATATGAAAGTTTTACTAAAAGACTTAGATATGATGAAGGTGTAAAAATAACTTGTCTATTAGTTGACTACAACAAGGCTGATGATGAGGGTATTATTTCACTTGATGAAACTTCTAAAGAGTTATTTTACTGGTCATTAGGTGCCTTAGGTGGCACTGAAATTAATGAAAGTTTAACTAATAAACTTTATGATGGTGAAATCACTTTAAATATTGAACTTAAAAAATCTGAATTAGAAGAAAAAATCAAAACTGGTACTTTTGCTTTTTATGGCGAAAAAGCTGAAATAAGAGTGTTAAAAGATATTAATACCTTTATTTCATATAAACCAGACAAAAATTCTGACTTTAGCAACAATCAAATCATTAGAATATTAGATAATATAGGTAATGATATTGCTCGTATTTTTAATACATATTACCTAGGAAAAGAAATTAATGATGTTACTGGAAGAAATTTATTTAAGTCTGAATTAATTTCTTATTTTAGAAATTTACAAGCTATTAGGACCTTAGACAATTTCAACCCTGACAATTTAACAGTTGCTAAAGGTACAGAAAAAGGTGATGTTATTGTTGATGTAATTATTGAGCCTGTGGCTGCTATGGATAAACTTTATATGAAATGTATTATTGAATAGGGGGGTGTTAAAATGAGCTATCAAGAGACTTTAAGAGTGCAAGATGTCATTAATGGTAGATTAGGTTCTGTGTACCTAATAAAAGATGGTGAAAGAAGATTAATGATGGAATGCAAAGATGTAACTGCTAATTTCAAAAAAAATAAAAAAGAAATACCTGTTTTAGGTGCATCTGGAATGAAACACAAGGCGACTGGTTGGACTGGTAGTGGTAGTATGAGTATGTATTATGGAAGTAGTATATTAAGAGAATATGCTATACAATATGCTAATACTGGTGTTGATGTATATTGTGAATTAGTTATTACTAATGAAGACCCAAGTAGTGATATAGGGCGTCAAACTGTAACATTAACTGGTGTTAATTTTGATGATGCTATACTAGCAAAAATAGATATTAATAACACTGAATTAGATGAACAAATCAATTTTACATTCCACGGTTGTGATATATTAGAAAAATTTGATGAATATAAAGGAGAATAAAGACTATGAATATTGAACAATTTTTAATGCAAAACGAAGAAAGCACAAGCACAGAATTAATAAAGGACGTTGTTGTTTCCGACAGGTTCAAAGATACAGAGGGTAACTTTATACCTTTTAAAATTAAATCAATAACAAGACAAAGACTAACAGAACTAAGCATACAGTCAGAAAAAATAGGAATAGCACTAGACTATTTACTGATAGAAGAAAGTTGCACACAACCTAGCTTTAGAAGTATAGAGCTACAAAACCAATATAAAGTTAAAGACGCATCTAAACTAATTGATAAGGTGTTATTACCTGGCGAAGTTATAAGGCTATCAAAAGAAATTCTTAAACTAAACAAATTAGATAAAAGTATAGACGATATGATATTAGAGGCAAAAAAGTAATAAAAGGGGATAGTCAGACGGCTACTATATTGCAGTTTTGCTTATTTGAGCTACACTTATTGCCTAGTCAATACTTTAAATTAAGCAATGAAGAAAAAGCCCTTATAATATTACTAGCACAACAACAACAAGAGGAACACCTTTTGGCTATTAAAAAGGCAAAGGGGGAATAAGGAAGTGTCAGTACAAACAGATATTAAACTTATAGATAATGCAACCAAAGTTTTAACTGGGATACAAAGAGAAGTTTTAGAGCTAGACAGTATTATTAATCAGTTAAACAAAAAAGAAGTTTTAGATGCAAATAAAATAAGAGATGCTAACAAGGAAATAATTGACATACAAAAAAACATTAAAGGTATAGATAGTAATATATCATCTTTAGGGGCTATAAGTGGGCTAGGTGGTGCAATAGGTGGTGTAATAGGTGGCATAGCAAGTAGTGTTATAGGAAGTCTTATAGATAGTGCAAAAGAACAGATAACAGAGTTTATAAAATGGAGCGATACTATAACAACAACTAAAGCAAGGCTAGACCTCATTAACGATAATTTATTAACAACAGACCAATTACTTTACAATATTAAAAATGTATCTTTAGAAACAAGGACAAATTTTACAGATATAGCAGACGCAGTAGGACAAATAAGACTTAATACAGGCGACTTATTTAAAAATAATACAGAGGCTTTAAAATTTGTTGAGAATTTAAGCAAAAGTTTTAAAATTACTGGAACAGATGCACAAGGTATAAGCAATGCTATGATGCAAATTAGGCAAGGGCTATCTAGTGGGGTATTTCAAGGTGAAGAATTAAATGCACTTGAAGATTATGCACCTATACTAAAAAAAGAAATTGCCGATTTTATGAATGTACCAATAGGAGAACTTAAAAAACTTGGTGCAGAGGGGAAAATTACGGCAGATATAGTAAAAAATGCTATACTTGGTGCTACTGAAGATATAGACGAAAAATTTAGTAAATTACCTTCAACTTTTGAAGATTTAGGCACACAATTTAAAACTATTGCAAGTTTTAGTTTTTTACCACTACAAGAAGAATTGCAAAGTATACCAACTGAAATAAGTAATAATTTATTGCCTAGTACAGAGGCAGTATTATCTACTCTTGGCATAATAAGTGGAGAGGCAGTAGGATTTTTAAAAGATACAACGCAAGGGCTATCAGAATTTATACAACCTATGCTAACACCAATAGTAGAAAGTTTAAAAAAAGTTGACACAATAAATAGACAGATAATACAAAATATTACAGGCGAGCAAGTAAACAGTATGCAAGCATTACAAATCTATGTAAAAGCAGTAGCAACATTTACAACAACTATTTTCAAAAAAACAGGTAATGTATTATTCAACCTAGCAGATATATTAGTTGGAGCAGTTGCAATAAGTGTAGGGGGTATTATTCAACTTATACTTGAAAATATATCCAAAGTAACAAAAAAAATTGACGCACTAGGCAAAAAAATAGGCAAAGACTGGAATTTTACAGGGGCTATACAAGAAGATATTGCTTTTTGGGAAAATCAAAACAAAGAATTTAACAAAAGAATGAAAGAGTATGACAACTATTTTAAAGACGACTATTTAGGTAAAAATGGTACTGAATTAGTACAGGATATTTACAAAGATGCAACAAGCGAGGTATTAAGTATAACAGATACTCAAGAATTAATAAAAGAAAATGACACAAAAAAAGCTACTGATAATATTAATAATACTAGTAAAGCAATTAAAGACCTAGGTAATAGTATAAGTGGCTTGAGTGGTGCATCAGAACCAACAAGCAAAAACTTAAATGATTTTAACAAAGTGGTAATGGAATACAGAGAAGCAACATATCATAACAACGTTGCTAACCAATTTAATGGCAATATTCAAATAGTAGCATATGGTGCTGGTGAAGAAGAACAAAAAGCAATAGGAAAGGCAACAGAAGATGCTATTAGAAAAGTCTTTTTAAATGACTATGCAAATACACAAGCAATGGGGGTATATGCTTAATGAATACAATAGAAATTATAAAAAATGTAATAACTGAACAACTTCAAATAACTGGTCTTGCAGATATTGAAGTAGCTACTATTGAAAGTTTACAACCTATATCAATTAAATTAGCCAATGATAAGGTACTATCTAAAGAATTTTTATCTTATACTCCTAAAATGATGTACTTAAAAAATACAAATAACTTACTTGAATTAAATAATAAAATTTTAGTGCAAAAAAAACTAGGTGGGCAACAATATGTGATATTTGACACTTTAGAAGATACCACTATAAATAATACTATATCTACTATCACATCTATAAGTCCTTTAACTATCAAATTAGCTAATGATAAAGTATTAGAAGATAATAACCTTATTATTTTATCAGAAAAATTATCACACCTTAAAAATACAAGTGATACAAATGAGCTAGGGCAACAGTTAATCACATTTAGGGAAAGTGGAACAGGTAAATATATTTTCACTAATTATTTAGATAATAAATTAGCTGGAACAAGTATATCTACTGTTATATCAACTAGCCCTACTATTCAACTAGCTAATGGAGAAGTATTAAGTGATGCTAGCCTTATGATTTTTGCAAAAAAAGTTAAGGAAGATTTACAGGCTGGTCAACAATTAATTACTACTAGAGAAGTAGGAACAGGTAAATATATTTTTGTTGCTGAAAGTGAGTGATAATATGTTACCATTAAATAATATTGATAGTGAAAACATTGAAATAGTTAAAGACCCCAGTTTTACATATAGGCTAGATTTTGAAAAATCAAGGGTTAGGAAGTATGTTGATAATATCGAAAGTGTAGAACAAGCTATTTATAAAATTTTAAATACAGAAAGATATTTATATCCAGCATATGACTGGAATTATGGTATTGAGCTGAACGACCTATTTGGACAGCCAAAATCATTAGCTAAAGCTGTTTTGCCCGAAAGAATTAAAGAGGCTTTATTAGTAGATGATAGGATAGAAGATGTTATAGATTTTGTATTTGAAGATATTTCAAAAACAGAATTAGTTGTTACATTTAGTGCAAAACTTTATGACTATGAACAGATGCTCCTTATTACTTGGGGCTTAAGGGGGGTGAAATTTGGTGTATGAAAATGAAACGTTTTTTAACATAAAAAATAGGGTACTTTCTCAAATACCAACAGATGTAGATAAAAGACAAGGTTCTATTATCTATGACTCTACTGCTCCAGTCAGTGCTGAACTTGCTCAAGTTTATATTGAATTAGATAGAGTATTAAGAGAAGGATTTGCTGATACTGCTAGTAGATATTATCTTATAAAAAGAGCTAGAGAAAGAGGCTTATCACCGTATCCAGCTACTGCTTCAATAATCTTAGCTGAACTTACTGGTGATATTGAACTTAGAGGCGGTGAAAGGTTCAACTTTGAAGAATTAAACTTTTATTATATAGGGGAAAAACAAGATAAATATTATAAATTGAAATGTGAAACAAAAGGTGAAATTGGTAATGTTGTTTATGGAACGCTAATCCCTATTGATAATATTCCTAGGCTTCAAAAAGCTACTATATATGAGTTATTAACTGCTGGTACTGATGAAGAAGATACAGAGGCTTTTAGACAGAGGTATTTTAATAGTTTTAAAAATTATGCCTTTGGAGGTAATAGAGCTGATTATAAAGAAAAATTAAAAAGTCTTAACAATATTGAAGAAATAACAAATAATGGTGGTGTTGGTGGTTGTAAAATTTATAGAACACCTAATGGTGGTGGTACTGTTGGTATTTATTTTCAGACATTGGGGTATGGAAAGCCTAATAATGAACTTGTAGAACTTGTTCAAAAAGAAGTTGACCCTAACCCTTATACTGGAGAGGGTTATGGTACTGCTCCTATTGGACATTTTGTAACACTTCACCCAGTTGATACACTTGATATTAACATAGAAACAACACTAGAACTAAAACCTGGATTTGTTGTTGGGGATATTCAAGAGTTTATTAACGAAATAATAGAAGATTATTTACAGGAACTTCGTGAAAGTTGGGAAAATGAAGAATATATAGTTGTAAGAGTTGCAAAAATAGAAAGTTTTATATTAGATATTAATGGAGTGGTTGATATAAGAAATACTACAATTAATGGTTTTGCTGAGAACCTTTCTTTAGATAAAAACACTATACCATTAAGGGGTGAAATAAATGCAATTGCTTGATTATATTCCAGAATTTGTACATATAACAAAAGAATTTGAAAAACTTTTTAATGCCCTACAACCAGAAGTAAATAATGTTTTTAAAGAAGCTGAAAATAGGCTTATTGATATGTTCGTGTTGGGTTGTAGCGAATATGCAACTCAAAGATATGAAAAAATAGTTGGGATAGTCCCTAAATTGACCGATAGCTTGGAAAAAAGGCAAATAGATATATTAGCTATATACAATGAAGTACCTCCTTTTACATATGAAAGGCTGGAAGAAATGCTTACAGCTATAGTTGGTGTTAATGGATTTAAGATGTATTTAGATATTCCTAAATACTACTTAAAAATAATATTAAAAAGGGATAAACTGCCTTTTGTAACTGAAATAAATGATATGTTAGAACGTATCGTACCAGTGAATATAATATTAGATTATAGTATTGATTGGAACACTTGGGCTGATTTAAAACCATTTACTTGGAAAACAATGAACACTGCTACTTGGAAAGAAGCTAGAGAAGATGAAAAATTTAATAGTATAAATTGGGAGGATAGTTAATGCAAAATGAAAAATTATTACAAAAACAAAAAGAACAAACTGTAAAAGAAGTTGAACTAAAAAATAAGTACCCTGATGCAGACGACCAATTTACAAACAAAGATGAGCTAGAATATCCCTTTGAAAGTGATTATGTTAATGTAAAAGTTTTGAATAATAATACTAAACTTTTAGATGAAAAAAAAGCTAATATTTCAGATTTAGCAGATGTTGCTAGAGAAACAGAAAAGTTAATTATTGAAAATACAGTTAAGTCTATTAATCAAAAAGTTGGCAATATAGGTAATGATTTAGACTCTAAATTAAAAGATGTGGCTAGAGAAAGTAGCAAATTAAAAATTGAAAATACTTTATTAGATATACTTTCCAAAGTCGGCAGTTTAATAACCGAAACTTCAAGTATTAAGAGTTTATTAAATACTATAAATTCAACTGTTAATACTATACGTAGTAAAGTTGACTCTATATATAATAAATTAATGAGTGGTGGCACGACCAATGAAACTATAAGATGGCGTTCTATTGAGAAAAGTATATCTTCTGGCTCTGGTTCACAATTTATAGGTAATAAATCTGGTAGTGGTAATGTAATATTTGTAAATGCTACTCTTGGTTATAGTAGTCGAAATGGTGGAGTGAAACAAATACCTATAACAGTAAGTATTGAAAGTGATACTTTTTATGCTGAATTCCCAAAAAGTTTAGATGATTATGATAGTGTTAGTAGTGGTGTAGTAGCCTTATCATATGCAACAAAGGAGTGATGATATGAAATATGTATATATTTTAGATGAAAATAATATAGTAACTGAAATATTTAATGCTTATGAAGATGATGATATAGAAAATGTAATAAATGGTAGAACTCATATAATAAAAGATGAAAAACTAAATGTTATTAATTATAAATATCAAAATGGTAAATTTGAAAATATAGCACTAAATAATACTTCTAAATTAAGTGATGTTCAAATTATGTTATCCCAAATAATGTTAGATATGCAAAAAATAAAATCAAAATTAGGTGGTGAATTATATGAGTAGCCCTTTATTTGAAATATTAAAAAATTTTTATGAAACTAAAATATATTCTAAAAAAGATTTAGAATTATTTTTACTTACTAATCAAATTACAGAAGAAGAATTTAAGTTAATAACTAGTGATAATTAAATATAAAGGAGTGATTTTATGAAAAGTTTTAACTTAAAAGTTAGATTTAAAAACCCTATATTTTGGTTAAATACATTTTTAGCTATTGCTATGCCTATAATTGCTTATTATGGTATGAGTGCTAAAGATTTTACTACTTGGAATAGTGTTTTAAATGTTATATTAGATGCTTTAAAAAATCCATATGTTTTAGGACTTGCATTTATATCATTATGGAATAACATTATTAATCCTACAACTAAAGGTATAACAGATTAAAAGATAAAATTTATTAATTATAATTAAAATATAAAATAAGTATAAAATACACATAAAACTATTGACAAATACGTATATGGTGTGTATAATATAATTAAGAGGTGGTAATAATGAAAAGAAGAGAACTAATCAAAATGTTAGAAAAGGCTGGTTGGTATTTAAAAAGAAATGGTGGTAACCACGACATTTATACAAATGGAAAAGATATAGAACCAATACCAAGACACCCAGATATTAACGAACGTTTAGCTAAAGAAATAATAAGGAAAAGGAATTTATAAACTTTTCCTTATAAAAATTTTAGTATGATATTTATTACCATAAATATAAAAGGAGTTGTATTATATGAAATATGTATATCCAGTAGTTTTAACAAAAGAAGAAAATGGTTATTATGTTAGAATTCCTGATTTTAATTCTAGTACACAAGGAAAAGATTTAGCAGATGCTATTGAAATGTCTAGAGATTTAATAGGTTTAATGGCTATTGACTTTGAAGAAGATAAAAAAGTGATACCATTACCAAATAGTGTTGAGTTTGAAAAAGAGGAAAGTGATATAGTAACACTTGTAGATGTTAATTTTTTAGAATATAAGAAAAAACATAGTAATAAAATGGTTAGAAAAAATTTAACTATACCATATTGGCTTAATGTAGAGGCAGAAAAAGCAGGTGTTAATTTCTCACAAGTTTTACAAGTCGCATTAAAAGAAAAATTAAATGTTTAAAGACAAGTTTTTACTTGTCTTTTTTATATGTAAAAAGGAGGTAATTTATGAGTAGAGATATAAAATTATTACACCCTGAAGTACAAGCTATAATACCTAAATTTTTAGATGAATGTAAAAAACAAGGCTTAATAGTAAAAGTAACAGATACACTAAGAACTAAAGAAGAACAAGATAAACTATATGCACAAGGAAGAACAGAGGCTGGAAATATTGTAACTTGGGTAAAATATCCATATAGTAATCATAATTGGGGAATGGCTTTTGATATATGTAGAAATGACGGAAAAGGTGCTTATAATGACAGTGATAGTTGGTTTAAAAAAGTAGGACAAGTAGGTAAAAAACTTGGTTTAGAGTGGGGTGGAGATTGGAAAGGGACACCAGATAAACCTCATTTTGAATTAACTAAATATGGTACTACTAATACACTTGTAAATAAATTTGGAGTTTTTGAAAATTTTAAAAAGACTTGGAAACCAGTTGAGGAAGTGAAAAAATATATGTTTGTAAATAGAAATTATAGTTATAATAACAAAATTAAGTCTTTTAATGTTATTAATGAAAATGGAGAAAACTATATAAAAATTAGAGATTTAGCAGACTTATTAAATAAAAAAATTAGTTATGATGCTAATACTAAAATAACTAATTTAGAAGATATTATAGAAAATATACAAGTTAGTGTACACAATAAAAATCATATAATTAAATCTATAAAATGTAATGGATTTAATTATATGAATGCTAGAGAATTAGCAAATATTTTAGGATTTGAAACAGGATTTAATGAAACTAATCAAAGTATATTTTTTAAATTAAAAAAATCTATTATTGATAAATTAAAGTTATTTAAAAAGTAGGTGATAAATTGAATATTTTTGTTTCAAAAATAAATTACATAATATGTACTATAACTGCTATTTTATCAGCTATTTTAGGTGATTTTTGGTTTTTATTTATATTTTTACTAGGTCTAAATATAATAGATTATATAACTGGTATAATGAAAGCTAGGCATTTAAAAAAGGAAAGCTCAAAACAAGCAATGAAAGGTTTTATTAAAAAATTTTTAATGTGGTGTCTAATAGCTATGGGGTTTGGTCTAGGTATTACATTTCAAAAAATAGGTAAAATAATAGGAATTGACCTACATATAATGTTAGCTATTGGTTGGTTTATATTAGCACATTGCATAATAAATGAGTTTAGAAGTATATTAGAAAATATGGTTGAATTAGATAAAGGATATTTAGTTCCAAAATGGTTAATAAAAGGACTTGAAGTAACTAATAAAATAATGGATAAAAAAGCTAATAATATAGTTGATAATTTTAATAGTGATAAAAAATAATTTTCAAATAGAGGGTAATTTTACCCTCCTTTTTTTATATACAATATACATATAACATATATATATAATATATACATATATAATATATATATAATTATTTATAGAAAGGTAAAATATATGACTAAAAAAGTTGATGAATTTATTTCAAAAACTGAATAATATAAAAAAAAGAATAGGTATTTCTACCTATTCTTTTTTTTACTTGCTTTTTTTACAAATTGTGGTATAATTAAACATAAAAAAAGAGTTCCCGAAGATCCGACCCTTTAAGAACTCAAAAAATAATTTTTTAGTATAAATTTATTATATTAATTATAATAATATAAATATTAAAAAATGTCAAATGTTTTTTGAGAAATTTTTGGGAACTCTTTTAAATTAATTTTTAAAGGAGTGATTTTTTATGGAAAAATTAAAATTAAAATATGAAAAAACAATGAAAAATGGTAACTGTTTATATAATGAAAAGCCTATTGTAGTAAATAGAGAACTAGCAGGTGTATTAGGTGATGTTGATTTAGCAATTATACTACAAGAAATTCATTATTGGATTAATATAAATAAGCAAAATACAGAAATGGGATTAAGTAGTATTGTTACATATTATGATGAATGTTTTTGGTGTTTTAGAACTTATGAAGAATGGTTATTAGATTTTCCTTGGTTATGTTTAAGAACATTAAAATCTAAAATAAAAAAATTGGAAGATATGGGACTTTTAATTTCTAATAACTTTAACAAATTAAATATAGATAGAACAAAATGGTACACGATAAATTATGATAAATTAGCAGAACTTGAACAACAATTTCAAGCTAAAAAAGAAGAAAAAAGAAAACAAAGAGAAGAAAGAAAAGAAAAACAAAAAGAGTATAAAAAGAGAAAAAAAGCTGTTGATAACTGTGTGGATAATATGTTGAAACAATGTGGACAAACATCTAATTCTTGTCAAAATTCCGAAAGTGCAAAAATTGCACTATCGCCAAAGTGCAAAAATTGCACTATCGAAAGTGCAAAAATTGCACCACCAATACAAGAAGAAAATATACAAGAGATTAACTATATACAAGAGGGTAATAATGTCTGTCTGTCTGTCGATAAAGAAGATATAAAAGAAAATAATAATGACGGACAGACTGACGAACAAACAAATAATAATTTCAAAATAGAATTAAATACTGAAGATGAGTTAAATAAATTTATTATTAAAACAGCTAATGATTTATTTAACCAAAAAACTATAAAATTAAAAAATAAAAATGTTCCAGTTATAGATATTGTAACTGAAATTAAAAAATTAGATTTAACAACACTTAATAAATTAATAGAATATGTTGCTAATAAATTTATAAATAATAAAAATAATATCAAAAATGAGGAAACATATATAAAAACTCTTTTTTCAAATGCAATCTTTGAAAAAAGATATAAATTTGAAAAACCAGCAGAAAACAGTAATACAAATAATGGTTACTATGGTACTAATAAATTCTGTAACTTTAAACAAAGACCATTTGACCCAGAATTACTTAGAAAAATAGAGTTAAAAGATTTAAAAGGCGATGATGGTAATGAAGATGTAAGAAAAGGGTTATATGATGATTGTAGTACTTATAAAGAATTTCAAAAGCGTTATAAGGAGCTTCACGGGATAAAAAATGAAGATGAAGAAGAATTGCCATTTTAATTAATATAGTTTTAAAAATTGTTTAAATACCTTTTTTATACGTTAAATAACATTTTAGGTAAAATAATACTAAAAAAATAATAAAGGTTGTTATAGAGCTTATTAGACGTATTTAAAAGCATATGTAAAAACACATTAAAAAATACATAAATATTTTTAATTATTAAAATTATATCATAATAGCTTTAAAATTCGTTTAAATATACTTATAAGACGTTTTAAATAACTTTTTGATTATTTATCCATTAAAGTTTTAATAGGGCTTAAAAAGGCTATTAGACACTTTAAATTTGATAATACAAATTAATATATAAAAATATAACACTAATTGTAATTTTTAAAAAATTAAGGTCAATTAGTGTTATAGCTATGCAAAAATATTTACAAAAATAATATTTTATGTTATATTTTAACATAAAAGGGGGAGTAATATGTTTTGCAAAAACTGTGGTAAAGAAATAGACAATAAAAGTAAATTTTGTCAATTTTGTGGTTGCAAATTAATTTCAGAAGATTATAATACAAATTTACTTAGTACAACTGAAGAAACTATAAATCAAATTGAAAATTCATCAAACAATAATGAACAAGTTACTTTTATAATGAATGAATATAAGAGTAAATGGGTTACATTATTATTGTACTTTTTTCCTTTTTTTGGTTGGTTTGGTTTATACAATCTTTATGCAAAAAGAAAAAAAGGTATTTTTCAAATAAGTTTATGGGGTTGTATGTGGTTATCTATTATTATTGGTGTATTTTCTGGATACGATATAACAAATTCAATTATATTTGATATATTTGCATTTTTAGTATTAATACTATGGATTTCTGATATAGTATGGGTTTTTAAATTACCAAGAAAATATTACATAAAAAACAATATAGTTTATAAGTAAATAGCATAGGTATACCCTATGCTATTTATTACTTGCTAAAATTTTTAAACTTTCTCTATATTCTTCAGCATCAGCTATTCTATTAAATTCTACTGTTTTATCATAATTTTGTTTAACAACTTTTTCTATTTCTTCAAGATTTGTTCTAAAAAATTCTTTTCTATTGTTAATAAGATTAACTCTATTTTTATCAAATGCTTTATGTAATGCACTTTCTAAAGCTGGAGCATCTTCAGAAAAAATAAGTGCGTGTAAATCAAATTTAAACGGAACAGAAGCACCACTTAATTCAGATATTCTATCAAGTGGTTCAAGTCTTCTTGTTAGTCCTATTTTAAATACATTTTCTCCAAAAGCTCCTATATTGCTGATAATGTAAACATAACCAGCCCTTTTATTTGCTTCTCTGTAATCTAAATCTTCAAAAGTTTTTTCAATTTCTTTTAAGTTTGCATTTAATTCTTCTATTTTTTCTTGCAGTATATTTTTCTCTTCTTCAGAGTTACATTTTTCTAATTTTTGTTTAATTCTATCTAATTCTTTTTCATATTGTTTTTGTTCTTTTTCAACTGCTAATCTTTTTTCCTTAATTTCTTTTTCAACTCTTTCAGCTTCTCTTAATGCTTCTCTTCTCTCTCTTTCTTCTTCCTTTTCCTTTTGTTTTATTTGTTTATATTCAAGTGCTAGTGATAATTCATCAACTTTTAAATTATAATAATTTGGAGATATATTTATATTCATAATTTTTCCTAGTTTTGAAATAGCTTCTTTACTTTTTTGTAACCTTTTTAAACTTTGTTCAAAATTGTTATATTTTACTTTTGAAACTATTTCATCACATTCTGAATTAAATGCACGAAGTAATAATTTTTTCATATCTTTAATCATTTTTTTACCTTCAGTTTTGCTTCCATTAACAGTCCAGTCAGTAGCTCCATTTACAGCAAAATCATCTTTTATAAGAGCTTTTTGTTCTAAACGGATATCATCTATTTTATTTTTATATTCATCACTATTACAAAAATCAAATCTTGGTTCATAAATATTAAATTCTTGCATAAGTATTTTTTCATCTATTATAACTATTTCATTTTCTTTTTGAGAAATAGTTTTGTCAAGATTATTTATAATATTGTTCAGTTCTATTATCTTTTCATTTTTTGTTTTTATTTGATTATTAAGATTATCTAAAGTGCTTTTTAAATTTACAACTTCTTCTAATTCAGGTGTTATTTTTTCTTGTAAATTTTTTAATTCATTTTCTAATCTGTAAATTTTTTCTTTAAATTCTTTAATTTTAAAAATATCTAAAATTGACATAATACACCTCATTTGCTTTTTAATAAATTTTATAACATAAAAATTTAAAAATCAACAACTTTTACCAAAAAATGCTAAAAATATTGAAATTAGTACTAAAAAGTATTATAATTTGACACATACAGTTATTTGTACAAACTGTCAAAAATTGGTCGGTAGGGGGTGTTATTTTCTATGATTTAACTAAAAACATTAATTTAAAAAATAAAATTTTTGTGAAATAAGGAGAAAATAAAGATGTGTTTATTTAATTTATTAAAAGAAGTGGAAAAATTAGGATATGAAATTTTAACTTATGAGGAGGTTAGAGAAGAGTTTGGTCTTAACCCAGAAAATATTGATAAAGTATTTTTTGGTAAAAAAATTGATAATAAATATTATTTTATGTACAACCCTTTACATAAAGATTTAAAAAAACGTTTATTAAATTTTGTTAATAAGCATTGTATCAAAAAAAATAATGTAATACTATTTTCTAAATATAAAAAGGAAGCCTAGGCTTCCTTTTTATATCCTTCATTTTCGTCATATCCTTTTGAAGTGAACAAAACATCATTATCTTTTTCTTGATATTTTGGTAATTCAGTCATTTCTTCTATACGTTCTAACGCTTTTTGTTTCCCTATTTCATTTAATTTTTGGAAATATACATTTATTAGTTTATTATGATTTTCTTTCCAATCAAATAATTGATTTGGAGTTATCTTAAGAATTTTGCATAATTCAGCAATAGTATCAGCATCAGGTTTATTTATTCCTTTTTCCCAATTAGATATAACACTCTTTGATTTACCTAATTTTTTAGCTAATTCCTCTTGCTTCATATTCTTTTCTTTTCTAAACTTTTTAATTTGTTCAGATAAATTCATATTTATCACCTCCTTAATTCAGAATTATATACTATATTTATAAATTTGTAAATAAAAATTTCAGAATTTCTGAAAAAAAGTATTGACATTTCAGAAATAATGGATTAAAATATAAATAAGTTCAGAAAAACTGATTTAAAGAAGGTGATAAATATGAAAACAAGTGAAAGATTAAAAGAAATATCAAAAAAAACTGGACTTAAACAATATGTTATAGCTGAAAGATGTGGCTATACAGCTAAAGTTTTTAATCAATTAGTAAATGGTAGAAAACCTATTCTTGATACTGATATTATTAAAATTTGTATAGGTTTAGGTATAACACCTAATGATTTAATAGTTTTAGATTAATCTTATTTGATTATTAATGACTAATAAAAGGAGAAAAAATATGCAAGAATTAGAAATTTTTAAAAATGAAACTTTTGGACAAGTAAGAACTTTATTAATTAATGATGAAGTTTGGTTTGTAGGTAAAGATGTAGCAATAGCTTTAGGGTATAAAAATGCAAGTAAAGCATTACAAGACCATGTAGATGAAGAAGATAAACTTAATAACGAAACGTTATCGAGTTTAGGACAAAGGGGTGGTTGGATAATAAACGAAAGTGGTTTATATTGTTTAGTTTTATCAAGTAAGTTACCACAAGCAAAACAATTTAAACGTTGGATAACAACAGAAGTTATACCTTCTATTAGAAAACATGGAGGGTATATACATAAGCAAGAAGAATTGACTGACAGAGAAATTTTGGCTAAAGCCTATATGCTTTCTCAAAGCATAATAAAAGAAAAAGAAGAAGAAAACCAAAAGTTACTTACACTTAATAGTGAATTAACAGTTGAAAATCAAATAATGAAGCCTAAAGCAGATTATTTTGATGAATTAGTAGATAGAAACTTATTAACTAATTTCACAGAAACAGCAAAAATATTAGGAATTAAACCTAAAAAGTTTATTCAATTTCTTATTGATAAAAAATTTATTTATAGGGATAAAAAAGACAAACTTGTACCTTATTCAAATAAAAATAATGGATTATTTGAAATTAAAGAAAGTGTTAATCATAAAACTAACTGGGTTGGGGTACAGACTTTAGTTACACCTAAAGGCAGAGAAACTTTCAGGTTATTATTTATTGATTAATATCTGTCCATTCACCCAAAAGATTTGCATAGTATTTTTTCATTTTTTTCACTTCCTTTCTTGTATATTTCTATAACTATAATAGAAATTTATAACTATAGATATTTAGATTATACAAGAAAGGAATGTAAATAACAATTTTTATTTAAAATTAGGAGGAATTTATTATGAACAACATTATGATTTTTGAAAACAAACAGGTAGAAGTATTTGAATTAAATGGACAAGTTTTATTTAATCCATATGATGTAGGAGAATGTTTAGGTATTTCTAAAAGTGGAGTAAGAGATAATATCGCTTTAATGAATGAAAAACAAGTAATAAAACTTAAAAATTCTAATGTCGATAATATCGACTTTAGAAAAATACATAACACAGGAGAAAATTTTTTAACTGAAAGTGGAGTTTATAAACTTATTTTCAAATCAAGAAAAGAAGAAGCAGAAAGATTTCAAGACTGGGTAACAGATGAAGTATTGCCTACTCTTAGAAAAACAGGTACATATTCAATACAACAACCAACACAACAAACTAGTGTACCATTTAAAGAACAAGTGGAAGCAGTAGAAGTTGTTGCAAGAATTTTAAATGTAAATGAAGCAAGTAAAATTGTAATGCTTGGGAAAGTTTATGAAGATAATAATGTTCCTTGTGGTTTATTACCAGATTATATACAAAGTAATGGTAAAGAATTACGTTCTGCTACTGAACTTCTTAAAAAGTTTAATTTAGGTATGACTGTAAGGGAATTTAATTCTTTATTAGTAGAAAAAGGTTACCTTGAAGAAAAAAGCAGAACTTCTAAAAGTACAAAAAGTGGGATTAAGAAGTATAAAATCTTAACAGAAAAAGGCTTACAATTTGGAGAAAATACGATAAGTCCGTGCAATCAAAAAGAAGCCAACCCACTATATTATGTTGATAAATTTCTTGAATTATTCAAATTAGTAGTATAGGAGTGATTTATATGATAACACCAGAAGTAAAATTAGATTTAAAAACTTTAGCTATTATCCTTAAAGATTTACCTAGTGAACAAAAAATTGAAAAAGCGTTTCTGTTAGGTGTAACACAGGGTATAAGTGTAGCAAAAAATTTATTTTTAAAAGATAAATAACTAGAATAATTATTTTTGAAAGGAGGTGATGCTATGAAAGAACAAAAGAAAATAAGTACAGAAGTACATATAGTAGGAGCTAATGAACTTAAAAATATAATCACTTTAATTAATGACATATATAAAGAAATTTGTGAGACAAAAAAAGAGGTTTATGAGATAAAAGACCTCATAAACCATAAAAAAATAGATGTTAAATGTTTTGGTAATTCCCAAAACTTAGATATTGAATGTGAGATAAGAAAAGCACTAAAAATGGAAGATTAATATTAGCTTAATTACCTTCCTTGAAAGGAGGTGATGTGATGACAGCAAGAGAAAATAAAGAAATTCTCACTCAACATTTTATTGAATTGAGTGAGAAAATCAAAGAATGTAAAGATTATAGGTTGTTTTGTCAGCTAACTGAATTACTTATTCAGATGTATGACAGGCTACAAAAATAGGAGGTTGCATTTTGGAAAAAGAAATCTTGTTAGAATTAAAAGAAATAAACGAAAAGTTGCAAGAAGTAATTAAACTCTTGCAACCTAAAATTATCAAGTATGATTTAAAATTTGATAAAAATTGTAATTTTGATGAACTTTTTAAAAATGTCCAAAATAAAGGAGGAAATGTAGTGAACACTATTAACCCAAAAGAACAGCTCAACACACTTGAAGAGTTATCAATCCCTTTAGTTGAATATTTAAGGAATTCAAATATTGAATACTCAAAAATAATAATTACTAAAGAAAGTGTTGAGCTAGTTACTACAGATAAATTTATACCTATAGAATAAAGGGAGAAATTCCCCCTTTAAACTTTAAACCCTTGAATATCTATGTATTTTATCTAACCTTGATAAAGCTGACCCTAAAGAAGATGAGTTCATAAAAGAAATATATTCTTGATAAGTTACTTCAAAATATCTATATATTGCACCATTTTTGAACTCAACTTCTAATATATCATTTTCCCAGCCTACACTAGATATTCTACTAGAAATGACAGGTTTTCTAATCATAAAAACACTCCCTTTCTAATTAAATTATACAAGAGAAAGGGGGAAATAACAAATAAAAAGTAGGTGGTTATATGAAATTATACAAGGTGTTTCTAAAAAATAACACGACATATTTGTATGCAAAAGACAACCACGAAGCAATGAATTTTGCCTTATTCACACCTATAATCAAAAAGATTGTAGATGAAAATGACAGGTTGGTATTCGTGAGGTGTGGGGTATTTTGAAGAAGTTAATATTAAAAATGTTAGTAATAGCACTAGTTTGTAGTATAGTTGGATACAACATAGGCTATTATTTTACAAAAATTTTTATAGATGTTTTAGGAGGGATATTATGAAACAATATTTAATACAACTTGAATTAAAATTTGAGTTAGAAAGAAAATTAGCACAGTTTACAGTTGAAAATGGTTGGAATGAGGAAATTTGGAATACTAATCAAGATAAGTATTTTATTGAATACAACCTTAATTTCAATGAATTTGAAGTTTCGCGTTGTAGTTTTAGAAAGACATCTAATATTTATTACATAAGCAAAGATGTTGCACAAATGGCTATTAATGAAATCATAATACCATTTATGAAAGAAAACGCTAATTTTAAGTGGTAAGGAGGTAGTATTATGAAAATATCTTTAAAAGCAGCAAGAGTTAATGCTAATTTAACTCAAGAAGAAGTAGCAGAAAAGTTGGGTGTGAGTAAGCATACTGTTATTAACTGGGAAAATGGCAAGGTACACCCTAAAAAATATATGCTAATTTTATTAAGTCAATTTTATAACATAGATATTGATTATTTTAACGTTTAAAAAGTGGGGACAACCCCCCACTTAAAGAAATAATTAGTTATATTATAACAGATTAAAAAGGAGATGTAAATATGGATAATCAAGTATATTTAAAAGAATGTGAAAAAATTGCTTTTCTTTTAAGGGAAATGTTTAAAAAATGGGGCGTTCAAACAGATTTTGAATATAAAAAAAGAGTTGACCCAGAATATATTGTTCACGAATATACAACTGAACCAGATGTTATATTAGGATATAATTCAGCTCAATATTCTGTCTACTTTTTTGAAAATTCAAAAAGAATGATAGTTGATGTTACAGTTGGATATTATAGCGATAGACTAGAAATGAGAAAAATTTTTGAAACTGAAGATACAGAAAAAAATCTTGATTTTATTAAAGAAACTGTTTATCAATGGTACTTAAATTTTAATAATGAAAGAGGTGTTAAAATTGTTGTGTAATGAATGTAATTTAAGAGTATGTGACCCTAGATGTCCATACTCTGATGAATTTGAACAATACGAAGAAATATCTTGCTGTGAATGTGGTAGAGGTATTGAACTTGGTGAAGAATACTATACTTCCAAAGAAGATGAAGTATTTTGTTATGACTGTCTAGATGCACTTACAACAGAAGATATTATTAGATATTTTTTATATGAGAATGTGAGATAAGGAGATATAAATATGGAAACAAAACAAACAATTTATGAGATAATGGGAGATTATAATACGCTTTATGAAATGGCATTAGATGAAGAAAAAACAAAAGAGTTTGAGCAGATGTTAAAAGATACTAAAGAAAGTATAGATTTTTCTTTAGAAGAAAAAGCATATGGATATGCTAAAGTATGTAAAAATTTAGCTTATAACAGGTCGTTACTAGAGGGTCAAGCAGAGTTTTTAAAAAAGGAGCTTGAAAGAGTACAAATCAAAATAAAAGCAAGTGAAAACAATGAAAAAAGAATTAAAAATACATTGTTGGAAGCTATGGAACTTGCTAATATAGATAAATTTAAAAATAATGATTTTACTATATATAAAAGTAAGACTGTTTCTGTAGATGTTAATGACCCACAAAAAGCATTAGATGAGGGGTTAGCTAGTATTGTAATTAAACCAGATAGCACAAAAATAAAAAATAAATTACAAACAGGTGAACAGCTAGACTTTGCAACATTAAAAGAAAGCAAGTTTTTAGTTATTAAGTAAGGAGTGGTATTATGAGTATTTACAAGAAATTATCAAATATCCAGCAAAATTTAAAAGTTAATAAAAAACACTTTAACGAATTTGCAAATTTCAATTATAGAAGTTGCGAAGACATTTTGGAAGCAGTCAAGCCACTACTTGAAGAAAATGAGTTACTTTTAAATATAACCGACGAAATGGTGTTGGTAGGAGATAGATTTTACATACAAGCTACTGTTAAAATTCTTGATTATGAAGGTAATTTTGTTGAAAGCAAGGCTTATGCTAGAGAAAGTCTTGAGAAACCTAAAATGGATAGTGCTCAAGTTACAGGTTCAGCTTCATCTTATGCAAGAAAATATGCTTTAAATGGCTTGTTATGTATTGATGACGAAAAAGACCCAGATTTTTATAACAATGATAACAAAAAACAACCACCTAAACAACAAGAACCTAAACAACAAGAAACACTTAAACAGTTAGTTAGCGATATTCAAGTTGCTGAAATTATGAAACTTTCTGTTAAAAACGGAGTTGGTATTGATACTATCTTAAGTAATTATAAAATTAAAACTTTAAAACAATTAACTGTAAATCAATATTCTAAACTGATAAAAAGATTTAAAGAGTTAGAAGAGGAGAAATCAAATGAATAAATCAAGTATTTTAGGAAGATTAACAAGAGACCCAGAAACAAAATATTCAAATTCTGGTGTAGCGGTTACACGATTTAGTGTAGCCGTTCCTAGAAAATTTAAAAAAGAGAATGAACAAGATGCTGACTTTATAAATTGTGTTTCTCTGGGGAAAACAGCTGAATTTATTAACAAATATTTTACTAAAGGTAAAATGATAGGGATAGTTGGCAGAATTCAAAGTAGCACTTATGTTGATAGTAACGGTATAAAACGAGCTAGTTTTGAGATTTTAGCAGAGGAAGTAGATTTTTGTGGAGATATAAGTATCGAAGATAGAAATTCAATAGATGATTTAGTTGATGAAAGTAATTTTTAAAAGATAGGAGCTGTAATAAACTATGAATAAAGAAATTGTAAAAATATTAAATACATTAGGTGTACCTATGCACTTCAAAGGATATAGATACCTTATAAATGCTATTGAAATGTTGCAGGAAAATGATGATTTGAAAATGACTAAAGAACTTTATGTTGATATAGCTTCAAAATATAAGGATACACCAGCAAGAGTGGAAAGGGCTATAAGATACGCTATAGAATTTGCTTGGACAAAAGGTAACATAGAATATGCTTTAGTTGATAAAATTTTTGGTAATAGTATTGATGTTAGAAAAAATAAGCCAACCAATATGCAATTTTGCAAAAGCATTGCAAATTATCTTCTTTATAACTTTGAAAATGATAAAGAAGTTATTTTAAATCATAAAGAAAATGATGTTAAAGCAACAAAACTTAGTAACAAAGTTATAGAGGCTACTGAATTTATATTATATAATTTAGCGACAAATATTGAATTTTATAAAATTTTTAAAAAATATATAAAAGCAGAAGAATTTATAAAAGAATCTTATGTCAAATTTGCGAAACTTATTTTTGAATACAACGAAAATGAAACTCCTATTAATTTATTTCATTTTTTAGAAGAATTTAAGAATCCAGAAGAAAGAGAGGAAATTTTAAGAATTTTGCAATTAAATTATAATTATAAAAATCTTGAAGCTTTAGAAAAAGTTATAAATGACCAAATTAAATTAATAAAAAAAGCATATTTTGATAAAGTTGTTTTAGAAAGTACTAACATAGATGAAGTACAAAGCGTACTAAAAGAAAAAAAATTATTTGATAAATTATATATTACTTTATCTTAAGTTAAGGAGTGATAGTATGAAAGAATTGAATAAAAGAAACATTGAACTAGCTAACAGTAATAGCTTTTATGACAGAGGAACAAGAACGGAGGAGAGCTACAAAAAATATGTTTCAGAAATAAACAGTTGGGGTATTTCAGATACTAAAAAACAAGAACTTTTGAATAAATTACATAACCATTTTGAAAAAATACTGAACTTCGAGGCACAGCACGTGCCTTGGACAGTTGCTGGCCCAGCAAATTATAATGCTAAAAGCCTAGATAAGTCCGACAAAATACTGGAAGCTAACAAAGACTTTAGTGATTGGTTTAACAGTTTGAAAGAACAGTTAAACAGACAGCAACAAGATGAACACAAAACAACTTTTGAAGAATTTGTCGCATTAGTAAGTAGACAACCTATAAGTGTTGATTACCTTTTAACTGACTTGATAAAAGAAAAAAACAAAAAAGTATTTATTGATGCTTTTGATTATGTTCAAGCACGAGGTATTAAAAAATACAGAAAAAATAGCAATATTTATAAATTATATGTTCAATTAAAGAATGATGAACCAGTTTGGTCTGAAAAAGAGCTAATCTTTAAAAATGAAGATTATGAGGCATTTATTGAAGATGATAGAGTTTTTATCAACTTTATTTTAAAGCCTAAAAGGCAATTAATAGTTGCCTTAAAAAGTCGTGGCTACTGGTGGAATGCCAGAAAAGAATGTTGGAGTACATACATTAATAAGCTGGATAAAGAGTGGATATGCAGTTTAAGTGAAAGTTATAGTAAGTATATTTAAGAGGTGATAAAAGTGAACAATTTAATTATATTTGAAATTGAATTTAAAAATAACAGTTATATGTTAGAAATTTTTAACAAAAACATATTTAATTCAATAGAAGATGCTATTAAAAATATTTTAGATTTATCTGTGTTGCCTTTAAAGCAAATAAATATACATATTTTCAAAATAACAAATAATATAGAGCAGATAAATTATGATGAATTGGATAAAGAACTAAATAAAAGGGTATATGACTGTTTGTATAATAATAAAAGATACCCTATAAGAAATATAGAAAATTTATTAAATATACAATTGCAGTATGATGCAACATATATTCGTCATTTAACTAGCATTTTTTAAAAAATTGTAGAGGAGAAATGAATATGTTTACTGTATTTCACAGAAATTGTTTAAGTAATAAAGAAATTTTAGAAAAGTATGATAATGAATACTTTGTTGAGTATTTGGCTTATGAAGACGGAAAAGATATTTGTAAAATCAAGCCACTCACTGAAGAAGAATATAAAGAATATAAAGAGTTGAAAGGGGTTGAGTAGTATGGAAAGAAATTTTAAAGGAATATGGATACCAGCAGAGATATGGCTATCTAAAGAACTAACTCTACAAGAAAAAGTATTTCTTGTAGAAATTGATAGTTTAGATAACAACGAGGGTTGTTTTGCCAGTAACTCATATTTTGCAGAATTTTTTGGAATAAGTAAAGCAAGAGTTAGTCAAGTGATTAAATCTTTAGAAGAAAAAGGTTATATTAGTAGCACTTTAGAATATACAGGTAGAGAAGTTTCTAAAAGGATAATTAAGTGCTTACCACCTAGTAAATTTTCTAAAGAGGGTAGTAAATATTCTAAACAAGGTAGTAAATTTTCTAAAGGGGGGTATTTAGAAAATTATAAGGATAATAATACAATATATAATAATATAGATAATAATACAATTAATAGTAGTAGTAGTATAGACCACCACCAACTTGAAGAAAAAGAATATGTAAAAAAATATGTAAGTGTATTTCCGACTTGTTGTAGTGTTGATTTAGAAATATTATCAAGTTATGAAGAACAAGGAATGGAAGATGCAGTTATATGTATGGCTATTGAAGAAGCAGTTAGAAATAATGTTAGAAGGTTGAGATATATTGAGACTATTCTTCAAAATTGGTTAAATAACAATATAAAAACTGTTATTCAATTAGAGGCTTATAAAAACCAAAGAAAAGAAAAAGGTGGTGTTAATAATGGACCTAACAGCAAAAATAATGGAACTACAGAAGCTACAGAAGACTTCTTCAACGGAAAACTCAAAGAGTTTTAAATGCGAAATTTGCAAAGATACAGAAGTTATATTTTGTAAAGATGAACAAGGTATAAGTTTTGTTAGAGAATGTAGCTGTAAAAAAATAAATGACAGCAAAAGAAGACTAGCTAGAACAGCTTTAGCTAATAAAGCAGATAAATATAAATTAGATACATACATTGCTACTGAGCAATGGCAGAAAAGTATATTATCAAGTGCAGTAAGTTTTATAAACAACTTTAAAGATAATTGGTATTATATTGGGGGACAAGTTGGGTCTGGTAAGACACATATTTGTACTGGTATAACACAAGAATTAAGTTTTGATTATGGTTTAAGTTTTGACTATATTTTGTTTAATAAAAAAATGACAGAACTTAAACAAATAAAATTTAGCAATGATGAAGATAAAAAAGAAAAATATAGAGAAAATATGCAAAGGTTGTTTGAGATAGACATTTTGTTCATTGATGACCTTTATAAGATAGAACCGTCAAGGGCTGACCTTGACATATTATTTGATATAATCAATGAAAGGTATTTAAGCAACAAAACTTGTATAATTTCTTCAGAAAAAACAATAAAAGAAATATTTTCATATGATGAAGCTATTGCTAGTCGTATTTTTGAAAAATGTGGGGAATATGCAATAGGAATATCTAAAGATATGAATAAGAATTATAGATTAAAAAGTTTAGACACGCTTTAACCTATCTAATAGCCTTTATAAGATGTTTTAAAAATGTTTAGTATTATTTATTAAAATAGAATTTAAAGTGTCTTATAAAGGCAAATAAAAGGGATATAAGCTATATTATAAAATAAAGGAGATGTCAGAAATGGAAATTAAAGAAATGTCTTTAGATGATAAAAAGATAACTATTTATAGAGCATATAAAAAATATGAAGTTGAAAAATTACAAGGTAATACTAATCTTGATTTTACAGAATGGTTTCAGAAAGAATTTGTAGTAACAGAAACGAAGTTTGTATTATAATTTAACCACCTTAACAAGCCCTACAACACCCCTTTTACATTTGATATATAAAATTACATTAAAACATTAAAAGGGGTGTAGATGAGGGTCATAGGTGGGATATGGAGGGATAATATGATAATAATTAATTTAGAAGATGAAAAAGAAAGACAAAAATATAAAGATATTATTAAAATATTAGATGAAGAATGGAAAACAACAAAAAAACTTGAAATATTCGGTAAATTTTGTGAAGTACTTAATATAACAAGAGTTGAGTTTGTTTTTAATTTTAAAAATGAAACTTATAAATTAATTAGGGATTATTCAGAAGAAGAATATGGTAATTTCTTTCAAAATTATATGATGTTACTTAATTGGGATTATATAAGAACAAACGTAAAAATGACATCATTTAACGCAATATTACCTAATTATTTTGAAATTATAGTTGAAAGGTAGGGGTAATATGAGAGAAATAATATTAAATATATTAATAGTTATTAACTTGATATTAATTTTTAAAAATGCAAGGTTATTAAACAAAATTAAGGTAATGAATAAAAAGCTAGATGAACAAATTGAAAGTGATTATGATAAGATTTGCAAGAGTTATCTTGAGTTTTCAGAAGAAAAAGAGGTGTAATATGAAATTTAACAGCAAGGAAGAACTAGAAAAATTTTTAAAAGGGCCCTTAAAAATTAAAAAGAATTTGGATAAAAAGCAAAGAGAGCTTGAATTAAAAAGAGGGGATATAAATATAGCATCTGCTATTGGATATGGTATTAAATCTAACAATATATCTAATAAAGTTGAACACAACGTTATAGAAATTATTTCTCTTGAAGAACAGATAGAAGTTCTTAAAAGTACTTTTATAGATGATATAAATTCAGTCAATAAGTTTATAGAAAGTGCTAATCTAAAAGAAATTGAAAAAAGAATTTTAAAGTTTAAATACATAGATTTTTTAAGTTTTGAAGAAATAGCATATATTGAGAATTACCGAGTTAAAACTATATATAAATATCATTCTAAGTGTATTTTAAAATGTTTGAAAAAAAGGGGTAGTAAATCGCACTGTGGAGAGTTGAATCTATAAAGATAATATGATATTATTATAATACGCAGTAAAAAGGTAATCAAAAATAGGATATGTAGTTTATCGTGATAAAACATTAAAAATATTAATAAGTGGGTTTGAGTCCCACCATATCCTTATATTAAATTTTAAAGCTAGAATAAATCTAGCTTTTTTTATGCAAAAAAATAAGGGGGATTAGTATGGATTTAAAAAAGATACCTATTAGTAAAATTAAGCCTTATGAAAATAATGCAAGGAAAAATGATATTGCTGTAGATACAGTAGTTAAATCTATTCAACAGTGTGAATATGTTGCACCTATTGTTGTAGATGAAAATAATGTTTGAAAATATTTTGTTATCTAATACAAGAATTGTTATAGCTTCATTAATTGCTTATATATGTTCACAAATTTGGGACGTATTTGTATTTCATAAATTAAGAAACTTATATATAAAAAAATATGGTACAGTTGTTGGTGGAAAATGGATTTGGAATAATATATCAACAATGACTAGCCAAATCATTGATACAGCCATATTTATAACAATAGCGTTTATAGGTCAAGTACCTGATATAAAAGTTATGATATTAAGTCAATATTTTATTAAATTTATTTTCTCTATATGTGATACTCCATTTTTTTATTTATTAACAAAGAGTACTAATAAAAAAAGAGGGTGATTAAATGGCAAGACCAAAAAAAGAAATTAATAAAAAAGAATTTGAAAAATTATGTGGGTTACAATGCACTAAAAAGGAAATGTGTTGTTTTTTTGATATTACAGACAAAACTTTAGAAAGTTGGTGTAAAAGAACTTATAAAAAGGGTTTTTCCGAAATTTTTGAGGAAAAGCGAGGGTTAGGGAAAATATCTTTAAGAAGAAATCAATTTAGATTAGCTGAAAAAAATGCAAATATGGCAATATGGTTAGGTAAGCAATATTTAGGGCAAAAAGATGATACAAAAATTACCTTTGAAAATCCAGTAGTTATTAACGGTAATGATGAAATATTTGAATGAAAGAGGGTGGTAATATAGCTGGTTTAAACGAGAAACAAAAAAAATTTATTGAAGAATATGTTATATGTTTGAATGCAACAGAAGCTGCTAAAAAAGCTGGTTATAGTAAAAAAACAGCTTACAGTATAGGGCAAGAAAATTTGAAAAAACCTGAAATTAAAAAAGCAATAAATGAATATTTAAAAAAAATTCAAGATGAAAAAATAGCAGATGCTAAAGAGGTTTTACAGCATTTAACAAGTGTTTTAAGAGGTCAACAAATGGAAGAAACTATTGTTATTGAGGGACAAGGTAATGGTATATCTAAAGCTAGAAAAATAAAGAAAGAGATAAGTCCTAGGGATAGGTTAAAAGCAGCCGAATTGTTAGGCAAAAGATATGGTTTATTTAATGACAAATTGGAACATAGTGGAGAAGTTAAGGCAGTAGTCTTGCAAGGAAGTGATAATCTTGAGTGATACAATTAATATATACTTACCAGATATAGTTGGTAAAGGGTATAAAGATTATTGGCATTTTAAAGGGCGTTATCGTGTTTGTAAAGGTTCTAGAGCTAGTAAGAAGTCTAAAACAACAGCTTTAAATTTTATAACAAGGATAATTAAATATGCAAATGCTAACTTGCTTGTTGTTAGAAAGACTTATAGAACTTTAAAGGATAGTTGTTATGCTGAACTTAGGTGGGCGATAGAAAGGTTGCAAGTATCACACCTTTTTGAGTGCAAAATATCTCCACTTGAAATAACCTATAAGCCTACTGGGCAAAAAATCTATTTTAGAGGGTTAGATGACCCTTTAAAAATAACTTCTATCACAGTTGAAAAAGGTGTTTTATGTTGGTTATGGATAGAAGAGGCTTATGAAATAGGTGCTGAAGAAGACTTTGATATTTTACAAGAAAGTATAAGAGGGAATGTCCCTAATGGTTTATTTAAGCAAATCACATTAACATTTAATCCCTGGAATGAACACCATTGGCTTAAGAAAAGATTTTTTGATAATAAAAATAATGATGATATATTAGCCATTACTACTAATTATATGATTAATGAGTGGTTAGATGAAGCAGACTTTAAAATGTTTGAAGATATGAAAAAAAATAATCCCAAAAGGTATCAAGTGGCAGGACTTGGGAATTGGGGGATTACAGATGGTCTTGTATATGATAATTTTATAATTAAAGATTTTAATGTTATAGAGCTTTTAAAACAAAATAATATTGAAACTGTATTTGGTCTTGATTTTGGCTATACTAATGACCCTACTGCTTTATTTTGTGGAGCTATAGATATAAATAATAAAAAAATATATGTTTTTGATTAAAAATAGCTACGCAAACTCGCGACTTTAGTCGTGAGTAAGTAGCTA
>ERZ1643246.729-NODE-729-length-40403-cov-8.082011_pt1 | contig 40403 bp, 33 predicted proteins | sample MGYA00579265_ERZ1643246 | MGnify/ENA primary metagenome ERZ1643246 (study PRJEB29033, sample SAMEA4952261) | chicken gut metagenome | biome: Broiler Chicken; feature: Gastrointestinal Tract; material: Caecum | place: Ireland | collected 2018 | study: Broiler... | reverse complement strand
AGCAACAGAAGAAAAGGAGACAAAAATGGAAAAAAGACTTTTTACTTCCGAGTCTGTCACAGAGGGACATCCGGATAAAATCTGCGACGCAATTTCAGACGCGATCCTGGACGCGCTGGTAGCCCAGGATCCCATGAGCCGTGTGGCCTGCGAGACCTGTACCACCACCGGCGTGGTGATGGTTATGGGAGAGATTACCTCCAAGGCCAACATCGATATTCCGCAGATCGTGCGGGATACGGTTACAGAGATCGGCTACACCCGCGGAAAATACGGCTTTGACGCGGAGACCTGCGCGGTGATCACAGCCATCGACAAGCAGTCCACGGATATCGCCATGGGTGTTGACAAGGCTCTGGAGGCCAAAGAGAATACCATGTCCGAGGAGGATATCGACGCCATCGGCGCCGGAGACCAGGGTATGATGTTCGGATACGCCTGCAATGAGACGGAAGAATATATGCCCTATCCCATCGCGCTGGCTCACAAGCTGGCCCGGAAGCTGACGGAGGTGCGCAAAAACGGTACCCTTCCCTATTTAAGACCCGACGGAAAAACCCAGGTTACGGTGGAGTATGATGAGGACGGAAAGCCCTTCCGCCTGGATGCAGTGGTACTTTCCACCCAGCACGGACCGGAGGTTTCCCAGGAGCAGATTCATGCGGATATTAAGAAGTATGTATTTGACCCGATTCTGCCGGAGGATATGATCGATGGGGAGACAAAATTCTTCATCAATCCCACAGGCCGTTTCGTAATCGGAGGACCCCACGGAGATTCCGGTCTTACAGGCCGTAAGATCATTGTGGATACATACGGCGGATACGCCCGCCACGGCGGCGGCGCTTTCTCCGGAAAGGACTGCACCAAAGTGGACCGCTCTGCCGCCTACGCGGCCCGCTATGTGGCCAAGAATCTGGTAGCCGCCGGACTGGCTGACAAATGTGAGATCCAGCTGTCCTACGCCATCGGAGTGGCACATCCCACCTCTGTACAGGTGGAAACCTTTGGAACCGGAAAGCTGTCGGATGAAAAGCTGACAGAGGTTGTCCGCGAAAACTTTGACCTGCGCCCGGCCGGCATCATCAAGATGCTGGATCTGCGCCGCCCCATCTACAAACAGACGGCTGCCTACGGACATTTCGGAAGAAATGATCTGGATCTCCCCTGGGAGAAGCTGGACAAGGTAGAGGTGCTGAAGAAGTATCTGTAAGAAAGAGCAATAGAAAAAGAGGACAGGGCCGATACGGCGCTCTGTCCTCTTTCTTCAATTACGCTTCTCTTTCCACAATGGCCGCGCAGCCCATGCCGCCGCCCACGCAGAGGGTAGCCAGTCCCTTCCTGGCGTTTCGTTTTTCCATTTCATAGAGCAGAGTTACCAGAATACGGCAGCCGGAGCATCCTACCGGATGGCCCAGAGCAATAGCTCCGCCGTTCACATTCACCTTACTCATATCAAACTCCAGATCTCTTGCAACAGCCACGGACTGGGCGGCAAAAGCTTCATTGGCCTCCACCAGATCCATATCCTGGATTGTCAGGCCGGTTCTGGCAAACAGCTTTTTGGTAGCGGCAATGGGACCGACGCCCATGATCGCGGGATCTACGCCGGCCAGAGTTCCGTCCACCCAGGTAGCCATGGGTTTCACGCCCAGCTCCTGCGCCTTTTCTTCACTCATCACAACGATGGCGGCTGCGCCGTCATTGATGGAGGAAGCATTTCCGGCTGTTACCATGCCGTCTTTTTTGAAGGCGGGACGAAGTTTGGAAAGGCTTTCCACCGTAACGCCCTGGCGGGGGCCCTCGTCTGTATCAAAGATAACCGTCTCTTTTTTCTTCTTTACTTCCACAGGTACGATTTCATCTTTAAAACGGCCGGAAGCAATAGCCGCGCAGGCTTTTTGCTGACTGTTTGCCGCGAATGCGTCCAGCTCTTCTCTTGTAAGCCCCCATTTTTCAGCTACATTTTCGGCAGTGATGCCCATGTGATAGCCGTGGAAAGCATCGGTCAGAGCATCGGTGATCATGGTATCGTAAATCTGGTTGTTGCCCATGCGGTAGCCGAAACGCGCGTTTTTCAGGGCATAGGGGGCCATGGACATGTTTTCAATTCCGCCGGCCACGATGATGTCCGCTTCACCCTCGCGGATCATTCTGGCCGCCGTGTTCACACAGTCCAGACCGGAACCGCAGAGCACGTTGATGGTGATGGCGGGGGATTCCACGGGGATTCCCGCGTTGACGGCTGCCTGTCTGGCAGGATTCTGGCCCGTTCCGGCCTGGATTACACAGCCCATGTAAACCATATCCACCTGCTCCGGTTTTACCCCTGCTCTTTTCAATGCTTCTTTAATCACGATAGTTCCCAGTTCCGGAGCCGGGGTGGTGCTTAAAGCTCCGCCCATGACGCCGATGGCGGTCCGGCAGGCGCCGGCCAGTACAATTTTTTTTGCCATTGGATGGATCCTCCTACTTTTATAAAATGGTTATTTGCTGACTATCTTTATCATAGCAGAAAATCAAAAAAATACAATAGAAATTGTTATAAAAATAACAAAGAAGTGCACCGGATCAGAACCAGAATCCTTCCATGGTATATTTGAAGGTTCGGTATCCCTGCATATCACAGGTATATGCATATTGACGGATCAGCGTGCCGCTGCTGTCGTATTCACCGAAGACCTTTGCCATACCGCTGTTCACAATCCAGTTATCCGCATTTTCCGCAGGCGCGGCGCTGGAAACAATGCTGGAGTAGGGAACCGCAAAGGAATCTTCCAGACGGAAGCTGCGGCTGTTTTCATCAATCCGGTAAACGTAGACCTGGCTGACTTCGTTTCCGCTCTGATACAGACCGGTTCCCACGCTCTCGTCCAGTTCCGGCTCATAATCTCGGGTGTTCAGAGACCAGTAGTTATTGTTGAACATCCGCAGATAGTAGACGCCGTCTTCTTCTCCGGGCCCGGCATATTCTACCGTATGCTGGCCGTATTGGGGAACAAATTCGCCCTCCTGAGTCAGGCAGAGATCCTCATATGCCGTATCCTCCCAGAAGGAGCTGTCACCGGCCAGCCAGTCTATCCGGGGTGTTCCGTGAATATCGGAAACTTTGATAATGGTGGAGGTTTCACGGGAGGATACGATCAGGCTGTCTCCATCCTCCAGATACTGGAGAGTATTCAGGTGAATCCAGTCTTCCTCGCCCGCCTGCCAGAAAAAATCGTCATCCACCGATACTGGGCGGGTTTCGGATTCATAATAGCTGCTCATGAGCGCTGTAAAATCAAGAAGCTCTGTGACTTCCCCCGTTTCCAGATCTATCTCCAGCACGAGATCTTCTACAACGTCAGAGCCGTTGTGTTCGGCCAGTGCCAGAACCTTCCCTTCGGTACCTGGCTGAATATCGTGGTGCAGCGTATAGCCGTCCAGAGTGTATACCTGTTCTGCCTGCCCCAGACCGTTTATCCGGGCCAGTTTGGAGGAGGAGACACAGGTAACGATTGTGCCGTCAGAATATTGCAGGATCCTGTCCAAACCATATCCTTCCAGAACCATTTCATAGCGCATAATCCCGTCATTGTCGAAGAAAAAGCCGTATCCCAGATAGCCATTGGTTCGCATCATGGCATACAGGCCGTCGGAAAGCCCGGCGCTGCTTTCTCCTTCCGTGTAATCCAGTGCCGTGGGATAGCCGGAGCGGTTTTCCGGCATGGTAATGGTAAAGGTCACCTGCTGGCGGACATTTTCCCAGGAGCCGGAAAGAAAGAGGGTCACAGTATTGATTTCTCCGGGAACCAGCCCGATCAGCTGTATTTCGTGGCTGCGCGTATACGTTTTTCCGTCCGCTTCCCGGGCAGTGGCCGTAAAATCTGAAATCCGGTCATTTTCCACAGAGATGGTGTAGCGGACAGAAGCGGCGTAATCGGTGGAAAAATACAGGTACAGACCGTTGCTTCCGGTGCCGTAGGGGTTTATGACAGCCAGGGGTGAATCTGCCTGCCAGTCTGTGCCGGAGGTCTTCAGATGCTCCAGTGTTCTGCGGATCCGTTCCTGTACATCCGTATCATAGTAGGTAAATCCTTCCTCCTCCACATCTTCGGGCACCAGACGGATAACGGGGAGATCGGATTCCAGGCCCGCGTCTGCCAGCTGCATATTTTCCGCCTCGTCTGTTCCCAGAAGCTGGCTGACGTTTTCTGTCCAGTCTGTGCGGATTTTCTGCTCCTGGGAGGTAAATTGTTTGGCGATGGCGGAGACTATGTAGGGAAGTGAAACGAATACAGCCAGAAGGAGGATGGCGGTAATCAGAAGCCGGCGCAGGATTTTTTTCTTTTTTAATGCGGGCATAGATTTGATTCCTTTCTCTGTGTCTGTGGAAGAGCAATTTCAGATAGGAGGTTCTTCCATTATCATAGCAGAGAAAGGAAAAAAAGATCATTAAATAAGCATAAAAAGCAGTGAAAAAACAATAAAGAAGAGTTCAGCTTCCGGAACCGGCAGAGGAGGAGCGGCGGTTCACCAGATAGATGCCGACAGACACCAGTACCAGGGCGGCCAGGCCGTACAGGCTGAATGCCTGATTATCCTCACCCAGGAGCAGGGCGGACAGAATAACGCCGAAAACAGGATTCATAAATCCGAAAACAGTGATCCGGCTTACCGGATTGTATTTCAGCAGAAGTCCCCAGAGGCTGTAGGCAACAGCAGAAATCATGGCCATATAGAGCAGCAGAAGGGTGGAGGCAGGGGTAAAGCCGCTGATCCGCCCGCCCATAAGAAAACCTCCTGCGGCCAGCACGAGCCCTCCCAGAATAAACTGCCATCCGCTGAGCATGACGGGATCTTCGGAGACCGAGAATTTCTTTATGAGAACGGAGGAGAGCCCATAGGACAGAGCGGCGATCAGGATAAATCCTTCACCGTTTATCTTCAGGTGCAGATCCATGGTCCCCCCGGCCAGATTGATCAGTACAACTCCGGCAAAGCCGACGATGCAGCCAATCAGCTTGGAACGGGTCAGCTTCTCATAGCGAAAGACAAGGCTGGCCATGAGAATAGCGAAAAAGGTACTGGCCGCATCTATAATAGAAGATTTCACACCGGTAGTATTAGCCATGCCGATATAAAAGAAAAAATACTGAATAATTGTCTGGGCCAGAGAAAGTGCGCCAATGGGAAGCAGGGAACTGCGGCGGGGACGCAGAAATTTCCGGGATGCCAGGCTGCCGATCAGGATTACCAGAATACCCGCCAGGGTAAAGCGGATCCCGGCAAATACAATCTGTCCGGCCACATCGGAGGAACCGACAGAAAACATCTGATAACCGATCTTAATAGAGGGAAAGGCGCTTCCCCACAGAAAACAGCAGATAAGAGTCAGAAGACATACAATCGGAGTTTTCGTCAGCGTTTTTTGGTTCATTTTCGTTTTCCTCCTTCTTGGCCCTGTTTCCCCAGGGAAGATACAAAATACACCGGGACATCGTGGGTCCCGGTGTATTATTATACGTGAACTTATATCGATTGGCAAGTTAGAACAGACCGGTGATTTTGCCGTCTTCATCCACATCGATCTTCTCAGCTGCAGGACGTTTGGGCAGACCGGGCATGGTCATGATCTCTCCGGTGAGGGCTACGATAAAACCGGCTCCCGCGGAAATTTTCAGATTGCGCACCGTTACTTCAAAATCTGTGGGAGCACCCAGCTTGCTGGGGTTATCGGTTAAGCTGTACTGGGTTTTGGCCACACAGATGGGGCAGTTGCCATAACCCATGGCCTCCAGCTGCGCCGCCTGCTTCTTGGCGTTTGCCGTCAGTACGGCACATTTTCCTCCATAGACCTTCTGTACGATCTGATTCAGCTTGTCCTCAATGCTTCCATCCAGCTCATAGGAGAAGGAGAAGCCGGAGTTGTCCTCTTCGCAGAGACGGACTACTTCATTGGCCAGAGCAATACCGCCCTCGCCGCCCTTGGCCCATACCTCGGACAGAGCTACGTTGACGCCCAGCTCACGACATTTGCGCTCTACCAGATCCAGCTCTGCCTTTGTGTCTGTCGGGAATGCGTTGATCGCGACCACACAGGGCAGGTGGTAAACGTTTTTAATGTTGCTTACATGCTTCAGCAGATTGGGAAGACCCTTCTCCAGAGCTTCCAGGTTTTCACTGTTCAGCTGATCCTTGGGTACGCCGCCGTTATATTTCAGAGCACGAACCGTGGCGACAATGACAACCGCGTTGGGTTTCAGTCCCGCCATCCGGCACTTGATGTCCAGGAACTTCTCCGCACCCAGGTCAGCGCCGAAGCCGGCCTCTGTAATACAGTAGTCTCCCAGCTTCAGAGCCATTCTTGTGGCAGTTACAGAGTTGCAGCCGTGTGCGATGTTTGCAAAGGGACCGCCGTGCACAATGGCTGGAACGTGCTCCAGGGTCTGTACAAGGTTCGGCTTCAGGGCATCCTTCAGAAGCGCGCACATGGCGCCTTCCGCGTGGAGATCTCCGGCGGTCACAGGGCGCTGCTCGGAGGTTTTTCCGTAGGTATAACCGATTACAAGACGGGCCAGACGGGCCTTCAGATCCTTGATATCGTTGGCCAGACAGAGAACTGCCATGATTTCGGAAGCTACCGTGATATCATAGCCGTCCTCTCTGGGAGTTCCGTTGCTTCTGCCGCCCAGACCATCAACCACGTTGCGGAGCTGGCGGTCATTCATATCTACGCATCTTCTCCAGGTGATCTTCCGGGGATCAATGTTCAGCTCGTTGCCCTGGAAGATATGATTATCTATCATGGCAGCCAGCAGGTTGTTGGCTGCGCCAATGGCATGAAAATCGCCGGTGAAATGCAGGTTGATGTCTTCCATGGGTACTACCTGCGCATAGCCGCCGCCGGCCGCGCCGCCCTTTACTCCAAAAACGGGTCCAAGAGAAGGCTCACGCAGAGCAACCATTACATTCTTTCCGATCTTCTGCATGGCATCTGCCAGACCAACCGTTGTGGTGGTTTTTCCCTCACCGGCGGGGGTGGGGTTGATGGCAGTTACCAGAACCAGTTTTCCATCCGGCGCATTGGATTCTCTCAATAAGTTGTAATCAATTTTTGCTTTGTACTTGCCGTACTGCTCCAGGTATTTATCATCAATACCTGCCTTTTCGGCAATCCTGGTGATTGGCTCCATCACACATTCCTGTGCGATTTCAATGTCTGATTTGTAACCCATACTCTTTACTCTCCTTTCCTGTGAAGCCTGACCGAAATATATCTTTTCCTAATTATATCCTAATTATAATATTGACTCAGTGAGCGGAAACAACACTGTCAACAGGTAACTAGACAAAAAGGCAGCATTTGTAAGCTACAAATGCTGCCCAGACGGTCGGCCTCAACCAGTCCTGTTTCCCACGTGGTTTTTCCACATATCCGTCAGTACACAGGACTTTTATCAATTTACGAACTCAGTATAGCACCTGCCATGGAAAAAAGCAATGAAAAAAATTTTTTTCCTTATTAAAAGAAAAATTTCAGAAGTTATTTTGTGGAAAGTATTCCGGAAAATGGAAGTTCACGATTTGTTTACAAAATATTGATATTTATCCCTTGCATGAATTTTGGAAGTGTGTTAGTATGTAAAAAGATTAAAAAAAGTATTGCGTAATTGTTACAAGAGATAGGTTAAAAAAATTAACAAACAGGTTTTAGGAGTAATATTCATGAAAAGAAAAAGATTGGTTGCGCTTGGACTGATAGCTGTACTGGGTTGTACTCAGGTTGTGACAGTATATGCGGATGAGATGGAGCAGGTACAGCAGCAGAAGGAAGATGCCAGTGAGTCGCTGGACGCTCTGACAGATTCCATCACTGATCTGGAAGCACAGAAAAGCCAGATAGAGAGCGAGATTAACAGTCTGGACGGGCAGCTGATAACGACTATAGCATCCGTAAATATGCTGAATGAGCAGATTACAGATCAGGAAGCGGCTCTGGCGCAGACAGAGCAGGAGCTGGAAGCGGCGCAGGCGAATCGTGATGAACAGTATCAGTCCATGATGAACCGCATGCAGTACATATACGAGAAGGGCGGAAACGGCGGATGGGCCACCATCCTTCTGGAAAATGGAAATTTTGCGGATCTTCTGAACCGCGCGGAATATACACAGCAGCTGTATGATTATGACAGAGAGTGTCTGGAACAGTTCGTACAGACCATTAATACAGTCAGTGAGCTGCAGAATCAGCAGGAGACAGAGATGGCAAACCTGCAGGTGATGAGAGATGAGCAGGAATCCCAGCAGGCGTCTCTGGAGCAGCTTCTTGAGGAGAAGAGAGCAACCTCTTCCGATTACGATCTGCAGATTCAGCAGGCAAATGAAAAGGCGGATGAATACCAGCAGCTGATTGAGGAATACAATTCCAAGCTTCAGGAACTGGAAGCGCAGCGCCAGGCGGAGGAGGAAGCCGCCAGAAAGGCAGCAGAAGAAGCAGCAGCAGCGCAGGCCGCAGCGGAAGAAGCCGCGCGGCAGGAAGAAGCCAATCAGGCAGCGCAGGATAACAGCACACCCAGTACTTCAAATCCTGGAACTTCCAATTCGGACAACAGCGATAATGGATATTATGAGGATCCTGTAGATGACAGCACGCCCTCCGGTGGTGCAGACTCAGGAGACAGCGGTACATCCTCCGGATCCACCACAGGCCAGGCGATTGTCAATTACGCGCTTCAGTTTGTTGGAAATCCCTACGTATGGGGAGGTAACAGCCTGACAAACGGAACGGACTGCTCCGGATTCGTACATCTGGTATTCGCCCACTTTGGAATTTCTGTAAGCCGGCAGTCCGGCGCGCTGCAGAGTGACGGATACGCAGTTCCCTACTCAGAGGCTCAGCCCGGTGACATTATCTGTTATGCCGGCCATGTGGCCATCTATATGGGCAACGGACAGATTGTACACGCGGCAAACGAGCAGGTAGGCATTACTACAGGAAGCGCTACATATACATCTATTATTACAGTCAGACGAGTCATCTAGTCTGGATGGCAGCAGAAAGAAAATAAAAAGGAAGGCGTTCTTCAAAAGCGTTTATAGCTTTTGAAGAACGCCTTCCTTTTTAACAAGTTTGTTTTATAAAATGGTTTCCAAACCTATTTTCTGGGGTTGCAGACCGCAGCTCTCATAAAATTTCATGGCTGCTGTATTGCAGCTCCAGACATTCAGCGTCACATTGTAGCAGCCCTCTTTTCTGGCAAAGGCAAGGACAGCTTCATACAGCTGCCGGCCGGTACCTCTGCCGCGGCAGTTCTCATCTACGCAGAGGTCATCGATATAAAGGGTTTTGATGTCCGTCAGAATATGGCTGTCCGGCTGCTGGAAGATGCAGAAGGCGTATCCGAGAACTCTGCCCTCCGGTTCTTCCGCAACAAAAATGGGCCGGCTGTCGTCATGAATGATCTGCAGCAGCTCATCGTCTGTATATTTGCGGGTTCCGGCCTGAAAGAGGTCCGGCCGCCCCCTGTGGTGAACCATGGCCACCTGCAGGAGCAGTTGCTGAATCGTTTCCATATCACCTTCTTTTGCCCGTCGGATGTTCATTGTAATCTCCTCCCATTCCAGATTTTTGGCATGTCTATAGGATATGATAGCACAGGAAATTCTCTTTCACATGATTTTTTTCTTACATTTTTGTCAGTTTCACGGAAAAGAGACAGAATCGTGCTATAATACCGGGAAAAAGAAGAGGAGATTATTTATGGGAGTTTATCCGGAGGTGATCCGGCAGGCCCTGATTATGTTTCCATTTCTGGCCTTCCTGATCACGCTGCCTTATATGATTTATAATTACAGAAAATATGGATCCGTGCTGGGAATCCGGATCCTGGTTGTTTATTCCTTCGCCCTGTATCTGCTCTGCATTTATTTTCTGGTAATCCTGCCGCTGCCCTCCATGGAGGAGGTCCGTCAGATGACCGGCCGGAGGGCTCAGCTGATACCGTTTCATTTTCTGGCGGATATTCTGAAGGAAGCAGATATCGTACCGGGAAATATATGCAGTCTGTTTTCTGTCCTTAATGAAGCTCTGTTTCAGGTACTGTTTAATGTGCTGATGATTGTACCCTTCGGCATATATCTGAGATATTATTTCCGGTGCGGATTGAAAAGGACTGTACTGTTTTCCTTCTTTCTTTCGCTGTTTTTTGAGCTGACCCAGCTGAGCGGCCTGTATTTCATCTATCCGAGAGGATACCGCCTTTTTGATGTGGATGATCTGATAGCCAACACAGCGGGAGGCGCGCTGGGATATTTTATCATACAGCCCTTTTTAAAATTTCTTCCCTCCCGGGAAAAAATGGACAGGGCCAGCTATGGACGGGGGAGAAGAGTCTCTTTGTCCAGAAGAATTTTTTCTCTGCTGACAGACGGTGTCTGTATCCTGGTACTTTATGGAATCTGCGCTCTCATCTGCGGAAGGGCGGGAATTGCCCTGCCCGGATATATTCCGGCGCTGCTGGTCTGGAGTTATTTCAGCCTTATGACGCTGCTGACCGGGGGCAAAACTGTGGGCAAATGGCTAACCCGCACCTGCGTGGCGGAGAATTCCGGCCAAAAAATCTGCTGGTATCAGTATTTTCTGAGGTATGGACTTTTGTGGGGCTTTTTTCTGCTTCTGCCGGAGGCGGCAGCGCGTGTCCGGATCCTTCTGGAAAGAGCAGGGATTGCGGGAAACGCGGCGGCGATGTTTTTTTCATTTTTGGAAGTACTGTTTTATCTTGTGTACATGATTTACGGAGCGGTGCAGATTTCCCGACAGAAACAGCTTTTTTATGAAAAATGGTCGGCGACCAGAATTGTCAGTACTGTGAGGGAACCGGGGGAGCCTTAAAGGCGTCTTGCGCGGCGCCCCGCGACCGTCTATAATAAAAAGCAGAGTGGTGGGGAGGTGCAGGAAGAAAGGCAGAGGAAAGGAGACAGAAGATGGAAGTAAAAGAGGTTCTGGAAAAAGTCAGAAATCAGGAGCTGAGTATTCAGGAAGCGCAGGAGTATCTGAAGAGCCTGCCCTATGAGGATATGGGATTTGCCAAGCTGGATCACCATCGGAAACTGCGTTCAGGATTTGGGGAGGTGATTTACTGCGCGGGGAAAACGAAGGAACAGGTAGCCAGGATTTTTCAGGCTATGGCGGACAGAGAGACGGATGTTCTGGGCACCAGAGCTTCCCGGGAACAGTTTGAGGCGGTGCGGGAGCTTCTGCCGGATGTGGAATATTTTGAGATGGGCCGGATTCTGTGGGTCAGGAGAAACAAAAAAGAGCCGGAGGGAATGGTTGCCGTCTGCACCGGCGGCACCTCGGATATGCCGGTGGCCGAGGAGGCTGCTCTGACGGCAGAGTTTTTCGGGGCCAGGGTGGAAAGGATCTATGATGTGGGTGTGGCAGGCATCCACCGTCTTCTGGATCAGACCGAGAAGCTTCGGAAAGCAAACTGTATCCTTGCCATTGCCGGAATGGAGGGAGCGCTGGCCACGGTGACGGCAGGTCTGGTGGACCGTCCAGTGATCGCGGTACCTACTTCCGTGGGGTATGGCGCCAGCTTCGGCGGGCTTTCAGCGCTGCTGACTATGCTGAATTCCTGCGCGGAGGGGCTTGCGGTGGTAAATATTGATAATGGCTTCGGGGCAGGATATCTCGGGGCCCAGATCAATCGCCTGGCACTGCGGGGCGGCACGGGGGAAAATCGGTAACCGATAGACAAAAGCTATAGGGAAGCATTGACACTCCGTATTTGCGGCCGGAGGAATCGGATGATATGATGGCGGCAGAAAGGAGTGTCATTTTTATGGATTTAGAAACATATCTCTCTTATCTGAACAGCGGCCGGACCGTTGTGGGAAATTCAGAGATTCATCAGTTTATGCACGCCGTCAGTCAGGAGGCAATCCGGATCACGGCGGAAATCAACGGCCGCTACCATGCACCGGTGGAGCTGAGAAAATTGTTTTCGGAACTGATCGGAAAGCCGGTGGATGAAAGTTTTGGACTGTTTCCTCCCTTTTACACAGATTGTGGAAAAAATATCACCGTGGGCAAACATGTGTTTATTAATTCCTGCTGTCAGTTTCAGGATCAGGGAGGAATTACCATTGGAGATGGGAGCCTCATCGGCCATTCCGCAGTGATTACGACCCTGAACCATGATTTTTCAGAGAAAAACAGAAGCAGCATGCATCCCGCGCCCGTGGTGATCGGAAAAAATGTCTGGCTGGGAGCAAGGGTCACCATCGTTCCCGGGGTCACCATCGGAGACGGGGCGGTTGTGGGTGCCGGAGCCGTAGTGACGAAGGATGTGCCGCCGAGGGCGGTCGTGGCCGGAGTACCGGCCCGGGTAATCCGGATGCTGGATGAGCAGGAGCCGTTATTATAAAAACAGAAAGGCAATCGATTTACAATAACCGGCAAAAGCTGCCGGCGGGAGTACGGAAGTTTTTGCCGGTTATTGTTTGCTTTGTCTGAAGCAGTATGATGAACACTGCAGGAATATTCTGGCGGATAAAAGAATTCTGGCCTGGATTATGCGGGGGACAATGAAAGAGTTTCATTCCATGGAAATCAATGATATAATGCAGTATATAGAAGGGAAATCGTCGGGAATATGATGCAGGAAAAATATCCGGAAGAACAGATCCGGAAAATCTGCGGACTTACCGAGGAACAGCTGGAAGATATAAAACTGGAGGAACAGCAGGTTTTCTGAGAAAAGGAGAAAATAATGGGGAAAAGGATGGTTATTTCCCGGGATCCCGGAGGGAAGAAGAAATTTGAGGAGCAGCCGGAGGCTGCGCCGGGGATTCAGGTAAAGGCTCTCCGGGAGCAGCCGGAGCTGCTGAAAACGGCAGCGGCCTGGTTTGCGGAGAAGTGGGAAATTCCGGCGGAGGCATATCTGGTCAGTATGGAGCGGTGCAGGCAGCAGAAGACGGGAGTTCCCCAGTGGTATGTGCTTGTGGGGGAAAATGGAGAGATCTGCGCGGGGGCAGGGCTGATCGAGAATGATTTTCACAGCCGGAAGGATCTGGTCCCCAATGTCTGTGCGCTGTTTGTGGAAAAACCGTACCGGAACCGGGGGCTGGCCAGATATCTGCTGGATCTGATCCGCAGAGAGGCGGGGAAGATGGGATATGAAAAGCTTTATCTGGTGACGGATCACATGCGCTTTTATGAAAAATGCGGCTGGCATTTTCTGACGATGGCCAAGGATGAGGAAGCAATGCCGATCCGGGTATATGAGATTTTGACAGAAAAATAACAGGACAGATAACCGATCGGGAGGCAGAGATGGAAGAAAAAGAGCTGACATTCCGCCAGGCGGAGAAAAAGGATGTTTCTTTGATTTTGTGGTTCATCAGGGAACTGGCAAGGTATGAAAAACTGGAAGAAGAGGTGGTGGCCACAGAAGAGCTCCTGGAGGAGTGGATTTTTGAAAAGAAAAATGCGGAGGTTCTGTTTGCGGAGACGGATTCCAGGGAGGTTGGCTTTGCCTTATATTTTTATAATTTTTCTACTTTTCTGGGGCGCTCCGGAATCTATCTGGAGGATTTGTACGTTCTGCCGGAATACCGGGGCCGGGGATATGGAAGGCAAATTCTTCAAAAACTGGCGGCCACTGCCGTCGCGCAGGGCTGCGGGCGTCTGGAATGGTGGTGCCTGGACTGGAACCGGCCGAGCATTGATTTTTATCTCTCCCTGGGCGCGGAACCCATGAAAGACTGGACGGTTTACCGGATCGCGGGAGAAACGCTAAAAAAATTAGCACTCACATCTTTACAGTGCTGATAATATGTGTTATAGTATTGTTGGCACAGAGAAATTCGCTATTTCCATATAGATATAGGAGGTGTGAGTATGAATATCAGTAAATTTACGCAGAAATCTCTGCAGGCTGTGCAGGATCTGGAAAAGACTGCCTATGAATTCGGCAATCAGGAGATCGAGCAGGAGCATCTGCTGTACAATCTCCTCCACCAGGAAGACAGCCTGATCTTAAAAATGATAGAGAAAATGGAGATTCAGAAGGAGCATTTTCTGAATCGTGTCAATGAGGCGCTGAATGCCAGAGTAAAGGTACAGGGCGGGAATCCCTACATCGGACAGTATCTGAACAAAGCCCTGGTCAGCGCGGAGGATGAGGCCAAGGCCATGGGGGACGAGTATGTCTCTGTGGAACATCTGTTTCTGGCCATGCTCCGGAACCCAAGCCCCAGCATGAAGCAGCTTTTCAAGGAATACGGCATAACGAAGGAGCGGTTCCTCCAGGCTCTGAGTACTGTGCGGGGGAACCAGAGGGTAACCACGGACAATCCGGAGGCTACCTATGATACCCTGAACAAATACGGACAGGATCTGGTGGAGAAGGCCAGAGACCAGAAGCTGGATCCGGTGATCGGCCGTGACGCGGAGATCCGGAATGTGATCCGTATCCTCTCCCGCAAGACGAAGAATAACCCGGTTCTGATCGGCGAACCCGGCGTGGGCAAAACCGCTGTAGTAGAGGGGCTGGCCCAGAGGATTGTCCGGGGGGATGTGCCGGAAGGACTGAAGGATAAAACTATCTTTTCCCTGGATATGGGAGCGCTGGTGGCCGGAGCCAAGTACAGAGGTGAGTTTGAGGAGCGTCTGAAAGCCGTTCTGGAGGAAGTCAGAAAGAGCGAGGGAAAGATCATCCTCTTCATCGATGAGCTGCATCTGATCGTGGGTGCCGGCAAGACGGACGGCGCCATGGACGCCGGCAATATGCTCAAACCCATGCTGGCCAGAGGTGAGCTGCACTGTATCGGCGCAACCACCCTGGATGAATACCGCCAGTACATTGAGAAAGACGCGGCTCTGGAGCGGCGGTTCCAGCCGGTGCTGGTGGATGAGCCTACTGTGGAGGATACGATCTCAATTCTCCGGGGGCTGAAAGAGAGATATGAAGTATACCACGGTGTAAAGATTACGGACGGGGCCCTGGTGGCCGCGGCAACCCTTTCCGACCGCTATATTTCCGACCGGTTCCTGCCTGACAAGGCCATTGATCTGGTGGATGAAGCCTGCGCGCTGATCAAGACGGAGATGGACACCATGCCGGCGGAGCTGGATGAGCAGAACCGGAAGATCATGCAGATGGAAATTGAGGTGGCGGCCCTTAAGAAGGAGACAGACAATTTGAGCCGCGAGCGGCTGGAGGATCTGCAGAAAGAGCTGGCGGAGCTGAAGGATCAGTTCAATGTGCAGAAGGCCCAGTGGGAGAATGAAAAGTCCTCCCAGGAAAAATTGTCGGGACTGCGGGAACAGATTGAGGATCTGAACCGGCAGATTCAGACGGCACAGCAGAATTATGATCTGGAAAAGGCGGCGGAACTGCAGTACGGAGAACTGCCGAGACTTCAGCAGCAGCTGCAGGTTGAGGAAGAGAAACTGAAAAATCAGGATATGTCCCTGGTGCATGAGAGTGTTACGGAGGACGAAATTGCCAGGATTATTTCCCGCTGGACCGGTATTCCGGTGGCGAAGCTGACCGAGGGAGAGAAGGCCAAGATCCTGCGGCTGGAGGAGGAACTCCATAAGAGAGTCGTGGGGCAGGATGAGGCGGTCAGCAAAGTGGCCGATGCCATTATCCGTTCCAAGGCCGGAATCAAGGATCCCACCAAACCCATCGGTTCCTTCCTGTTTCTGGGGCCCACGGGTGTGGGAAAGACCGAACTGGCCAAGACTCTGGCAGAAAAGCTTTTTGACGATGAAAACAATATGGTGCGGATCGATATGAGTGAGTACATGGAGAAGTATTCTGTGTCCCGTCTGATCGGAGCGCCTCCGGGATATGTGGGCTATGAAGAGGGCGGCCAGCTGACAGAGGCTGTCCGGAGAAAACCCTACTCGGTAGTTTTGTTTGATGAGATCGAAAAGGCCCATCCGGATGTGTTCAACGTCCTGCTGCAGGTGCTGGATGACGGGCGGATCACGGATTCTCAGGGCAGGACGGTGGATTTTAAGAATACGATCCTGATCATGACCTCCAATATTGGTTCCCAGTACCTGCTGGAGGGGATCCAGGAGGACGGTACCATCAGCCAGCAGGCGCAGGAAATGGTGCAGAATGATCTGCGGGCCCATTTCCGTCCGGAATTCCTGAACCGTCTCGATGAGATCATCCTGTTTAAGCCGCTGACCAAGGATAACATCGGCCATATTGTAGACCTGCTGCTGGCGGATCTGAATAAGCGGCTGGCAAATCAGGAGCTGACCATTGAGCTGTCAGCGGAGGCAAAACAGTTTGTCATTGACGGAGGATACGATCCCGTTTACGGCGCCCGTCCCCTGAAGCGGTTCGTGCAGAAATACGTGGAGACCCTGTCCGCCCGTCTGATTCTGGGCGGAGGCGTCAGCCAGGGAGATACAATCCTTTTGACCCTGCAGGACGGAAAACTGGCGGCAGTGGTAAAGCCAAAGGCGGAGGTAGTGGAATGATACCCAGAGATCCGGTGATGCTGCTGAGTTATGTGAATACCCAGCTTCGGGACCATTATGGAAGCCTGGAGGAGTTCTGCAGCGCATTTGGCATACAGGAAGAAGAAATCTGCGGAAAACTGCAGGAAATTGACTATGCATACGACCGGGAAAGCAATCAGTTCCGGTAAACAAAATAGAAAGCCACCCGGGGACGCGGAGCCTGCCGCTCTGCGTCCCCGGGTGGCTTTTGTTTCCCCAGGTACCGAAAAACAAATTTTCTTTTCCGCGTGATAGGATAAAACCATCAGAAAAACAGAAAGGCGGAACAGATATGAATTACAAAACTTCAACAAAAACAGGATACTATGTAGGAAATGCGGCGGCAGCGTTTATGATTTTTTTCGGGGGACTGCTGGTTGTCTGTCTGATGGCCCCTGAGGCACGCATGGCCGGACAATTCTATTCGGGAGCGTATGGTCTGAGCTTTTTGATGGCACTGGCACCGATCATCGGAGGAATCCTGATTATCCGAAGAAATATGCGCCGGTTAAAAAGTATGAATCCCGGCGGGCCGGACAGCTTTTCAGGACAGAGACAGCAGATGCATGCCATCGTGTACTGCCCTTCCTGCGGACAGAAGCTGCGGGTACCTGCGGGAAAAGGGCGGATGGAGATCACCTGTCCCCGCTGCCGGAAAAATTTTCGGAATTTTACCTGATGAGAGACAAAAAGCTGACGGACCGGAAGCATTCAGCCGGCCGTCAGCTTTTTATTTACAGGAGCTGAACCAGAGCCTCCACATCCTGCATGGAAGTGGCCCAGCTGGTGGCAAACCGCACCACTGTGTGCGATGCATCCAGCTTCTCCCAGAAGCAGAAGGTAGCCTGCCGGGACAGAGCTTCCATGCGGCTGTTTTCCAGGATCACAAAGATCTGGTTTGTGGGGGAGTCCAGATAAAAATGGTATCCCTTCCGGCGGAAGCCTTCCTTCAGGACATCCGCGGTCTCGATGGCATTTTTGCTGATCTGCAGATACAGATTGTCTGTAAAAAGAGTGTCAAACTGAATTCCCAGAAGACGTCCTTTGGCCAGAAGGGCCCCGTACATTTTCAGAATGGTGGAAAACTGCGGGGGAGTATTCTTCTTTGGGAACACAAGGGCTTCTCCGCAGAGGGCGCCGGCTTTTGTGCCGCCTATGTAAAACACATCGCAGAGAGCAGCCAGTTCCGGAAGCGTCAGATCGCAGGCGGAGCAGGACAGACCGTAGCAAAGCCTTGCGCCGTCGATATAGAGGGGAATCTGATATTCCCTGCAGATATCATACAGATCTGCCAGTTCCCGGCGGGAATACAATGTGCCGTACTCTGTCGGCCAGGAAATATATACCATGCCGGGAAATACCATGTGGCTGTGATTTTCATCCGCGTAGAAGCTGCGCAGATACTGCGCCAGGGTGTCCGGCATGAGTTTTCCCTCCCTGTGAGGAAGGGTGAGCACTTTGTGTCCGGCGTTTTCAATGGCGCCGGCTTCATGGGTGCCGATATGCCCGCTCTCCGCCGCCACAACTCCCTGCCAGGGGGCCAGCAGGGAAGAGATCACAATCTTGTTGGTCTGCGTGCCGCCTGTGAGAAAATAGATATCCGCATCCGGGCAGCCGCAGGCGCTCCGGATTTTCTCCCTGGCGGAGAGACAGTATCTGTCCTCGCCGTAGCCCGGGAGCTGCTCCCGGTTGGTCTCCAGAAGACGCTGCAGGATACGCTCGTCGGCGCCCTCCGAATAATCATTTACAAAAGAAAGCATTTCTGGTCCTCCTGTTGCTTTTTTAAACTGTACCCATTATAATTCTATCGAGAACGGGAAAATATGCAAGTACAAATATTCAGATAGTGTACTTACCTGGAGGAGAGTATAATATGAAAGATTGCATTTCCAATGCCAGATTGGAGGAAACGGGATTCAGTTATACGCTGTCGCTGATCAACGGGAAATATAAAATGACAATTCTGTATACGCTGATGGAATTTGGCGTGGTCCGGTTCAATGAGATGAAAAAATATATCGGCGGGATTTCTTATAAGACTCTGAGCCTGATGCTGAAGGAGCTGGAGAGAGATCAGCTGATTCACCGGGAGGAGTATCCCCAGATTCCTCCGAAGGTGGAGTACAGTCTCACGGAACGGGGGAAAACGCTGATCCCGATTCTGGACGCCATGTGCGAATGGGGCGATCAGAACCGGATCGAGTGAACAGGAGGAGCTTATGGAAGCGTACCAGAGTTTTGCCAGGGTTTACGATCTGTTTATGGATGATGTGGATTACGGAACCTGGAGCCGGTTTCTCACGGAAAAATTAAAAAAATATGGAATCCGGGACGGCCTGGTGCTGGATCTGGGCTGCGGGACGGGAAAAATGACGGAGCTGCTCTCCGCGGCCGGCTATGATATGATCGGCGTGGACGGTTCTCCGGACATGCTGGAGGAGGCCCAGGAAAAGAAGCTGGAGTCCGGCCGGGATATTCTGTATCTTCTGCAGGATATGAGGGAATTTGAACTGTACGGAACGGTACGGGCGGTGGTCAGCTGCTGCGATTCCCTGAATTATATTCTGGAGAGGGAGGAGCTGCTGGAGGTATTCCGGCTGGTGAATAATTATCTGGATCCGGGAGGGCTGTTCTGCTTTGATTTCAGCACAGAGGAAAAGTACAGGCAGATCGGGGAGGATACGATTGCGGACAGCCGGGAAGAAGGCAGCTTTATCTGGGAAAACTATTATGATCCGGAGGAAAAAATCAATGAGTACGATCTGATTTTTTTTCTGCGGGAAGAGAGCGGACTGTACCGGAAGTTTGAGGAAACGCACTACCAGAGGGCCTACACGCTGCCGGAAATCAAAGAGCTGCTGGAAGGGGCCGGCCTTAAGTTTCTGGAGGCCCATGAAGGATACACAGAGGGAACACCCGGGGCGGACTGTGACAGAATCCTGGTCATAGCCCGGGAACAGGGAAAAGAAAGAGAGAGAGAAGAATGAGTGAATACAGAGATTACGCAGTGAGAGCCACAGCCGCCGGCGGTTATATCCGCGCCTTTGCGGCGACAACGAGAAATCTGACGGAGAAGGCCAGAGGACTTCACAATACCAGCCCGGTGGTCACGGCGGCCCTGGGCCGGCTTCTGACAGCCGGGTGCATGATGGGCCTGATGATGAAGGGGGACAGAGATATCCTGACCATCCAGGTGAAAGGAGACGGGCCTGTCCACGGGCTGACGGTGACGGCGGATTCCAAAGGAAGGGTCAAGGGCTTTGCTGACCAGCCCGCCGTGCTGATCCCGGCCAACAGCCGGGGAAAGCTGGATGTGGGCGGAGCTGTGGGAAGAGGAAGCCTGACGGTGATCAAAGACCTGGGACTGAAGGAACCCTACAGCGGACAGGTGGAGCTGCAGACCGGGGAGATCGGAGATGACCTGACCTATTATTTTGCCGTCAGTGAACAGGTGCCCTCCTCCGTGGGCCTGGGCGTCCTGATGGATCCCTCCAATACGGTGCGGCAGGCCGGAGGCTTTATTGTGCAGCTGATGCCGGGAACCGGCGAAGAAACCATCAAAAAGCTGGAGGAAAAATTAAGCCGTGTTACCTCTGTGACCGGCCTTCTGGAAGAGGGCTGCACCCCGGAAATGATCCTGGAGCGGCTGCTGTCGGAAATGGATCTGGAAATTAATGACCGGATTCCCGTGGAATTTTCCTGCAACTGCAGCAGAGACCGGGTAGCCAGGGCACTGATCAGTATCGGAGAGAGGGAACTGAAAAGCATGATTGCTGACGGCAAACCGGTAGAGCTTGTCTGCCATTTCTGCAGCAGTAAATATGAGTTTTCCGTGGCGGAGCTGGAGGAGCTGCTGGCCGCGGCACGGAGATAAGGAGAAGCATATGAGACAGGGATTTGTAAAGGTGGCCGCCGCCACACCGAAAATTCTGGTGGCAGATTGTGTGGAGAATACACGGGTTATTCTGGAAAGCATCCGGGAAATGAGCAGGGCGGGAGCGAAAATCATGGTGCTCCCGGAGCTGGCCGTTACCGGCTACACCTGCAGCGATCTGTTCTGGCAGGAACAGCTGATCTGGGAATCAGAGCGTCAGCTGAGCCGTCTGCTGGATGAAACACGGGGGGTGGACGCCCTGATCTTTGTGGGCATGCCCATGGAAATATTCGGAAAACTGTAAAATGTGGCGGCGGTTATGAACCGGGGAAAGCTTCTGGGAATTGTGCCAAAAAAATATCTTCCCAGCTACCATGAATTTTATGAGGGCCGTCATTTTACCCCGGGCGAAGAGCAGACGGTATGGATTGAGCGGGAGGGAGAGCGGATTCCCTTTGGCATGAATCTGCTGTTTGCCTGCCGGGAACTGCCGCGCCTGATTGTGGCGGCGGAGATCTGCGAGGATCTCTGGGTGCCGAACCCGCCCAGTGTAAGCCATGCTCTGGCGGGTGCCACGGTGCTGGTGAATCTCTCGGCCAGCGATGAGATGACGGGAAAGGATACGTATCGGAGAGAACTGGTCCGCAGCCAGTCGGCCAGGCTGGTAGCCGGCTATATTTACGCGGATGCCGGGGAGGGAGAATCCTCCACGGATCTGGTGTTCGGAGCCCAGAATATGATTGCTGAAAATGGTACGATACTGGCGGAGGCGGAACGCTTTAAAAATCAGACGATATGTACGGAGCTGGATGTTGACCGGCTGGTCAGCGAGAGGAGAAGAATGACCACCTATCCCGCCCAGCGGCCGGAGGGGTATGTGACTGTGCCCTTCAGCCTGGTGGTCGGCAAGACGGAACTGACCCGGACTTTTTCCGCCCGGCCCTTTGTGCCTTCCGATCAGGGAGACCGGGATAAGCGCTGCGATGAGATCCTGAATATACAGGCGATGGGACTGAAAAAACGGCTGGAGCATACCCGCTGTCAGAGCGCGGTCATCGGCATATCCGGCGGCCTGGATTCCACCCTGGCTCTGCTGGTGACGGCCCGGGCCTTTGATCTTCTGGGACTGTCCCGGGATAAAATCACGGCCGTGACCATGCCCTGTTTTGGAACGACAGACCGGACCTATCAGAACGCCTGTCAGCTGACCCGGTGTCTGGGAGCCTCCCTCAGAGAGGTGGACATCAGGGAGGCCGTGGAGCTTCATTTCCGGGATATCGGACAGGATCCGGAGAAGCATGATGTGACGTATGAAAACAGCCAGGCCCGGGAGCGCACGCAGATTCTGATGGATATAGCCAACCAGACGGGAGGGCTGGTGATCGGTACGGGGGATCTCTCGGAGCTGGCTCTCGGATGGGCCACCTACAATGGAGACCATATGTCCATGTACGCGGTCAATGCTTCCGTGCCGAAGACCCTGGTGCGCCATCTGGTCCGCTATTACGCGGATACCTGCCAGGAACAGGAACTTTCCCGCATTCTGCTGGACGTGCTGGATACGCCGGTGAGCCCGGAGCTGCTTCCGCCGGAGGATGGGAAGATTTCTCAGAAAACCGAGGAGCTGGTGGGCCCTTATGAGCTTCATGACTTTTTCCTGTACTATATGCTGCGGGCGGGCTTTGAGCCTCTGAAAATTTTCCGGATTGCCCGCAGAGCCTTTGAGGGAGAGTATGACAGCGATACGGTTCTGAAATGGCTGAAGAGTTTTTACCGGAGATTTTTTGCCCAGCAGTTCAAGCGCTCCTGCCTGCCGGACGGGCCCAAGGTAGGGTCGGTGGCCGTATCTCCCAGGGGAGATCTGCGGATGCCAAGCGATGGATGCGCCCGGATCTGGCTGGATCAGCTGGAGAAGCTGTAATTGAGAATGCTGATCTGTAATGGCAGGGTATTCAGCGGGAAGCATGGATTCTTCCGCGGTTCCGTGCGGATAAAAGGAAAGAAGTTTGAAAAAATTTACCGGGAAGATGTGCTTCCACGGAATCAGGAGAGAATAATAGATGCAAAAGGAGGATGGGTAATACCGGGGCTGGTGGATATACATCTGCATGGCTGTGCAGGTTATGATTTTGGAGACGCATCGGAAGAGGCACTTCAAGAGATTGCGGTATATCAGGCAGAACACGGAATTACAACCATCTGTCCTACAACCATGACCATGCCGGTGGAGCAGATTCTCCGTACCTTGCGGACGATCCATACTTTTTGTTCCCGGGAGGAGCTGACGGAATCCGAAGCGGGATTCCGAGGCGCGCAAATCGCAGGGATTCATCTGGAAGGCCCCTTTCTTTCCCCGGAGAAAAAAGGGTCTCAGGAAAGCGGGAATATAGCGAAACCGGATCCGGAGCTGTTCCTGAAATTTCAGAAAGCTGCCGGAAACCGGATCCGTCTTCTGGATCTGGCGCCGGAAAGAGAAGGCGCTCTGGAGCTGATCCGGCGCTTCAGAGATCAGGTGGTAATCTCCCTTGCTCACAGCAGCGCAGATTATGATACAGCCGTGCAGGCATTTAGGGCCGGAGCCAGCCATGTGACGCATCTGTACAATGCCATGAGCCCTTATGGACACCGGGAGCCGGGCATAGTCGGCGCGGCAGGGGATAATCCGGCGTGCATGGTTGAATTGATCGCGGATGGAATGCACAATCATCCAAGTGTTGTACGGAATACCTTCCGGATGTTTGGAGCGAACCGGATTGTTCTGATCAGCGACAGCATGCGGGCTGCCGGAATGGGTGACGGGACATACGAGCTGGGCGGCCATACGGTCTATGTGCGGGAGGGAAGGGCGCTTCTGGCGGACGGAACCATCGCGGCCAGCGTAACGAATTTATTTGCATGTATGCGAAGATGTGTAAAAAATATGGGGATCTCTCTTTATGACGCAGTGAAATGCGCTTCTCTGAATCCGGCCAGATCCATCGGAATTGATGCATGGACAGGAAGTATTGAGGAGGGAAAAATTGCCGATGCGTTAATTCTTGACAGAGAGTCTCTGGAGCTTCAGCATGTGATCCACAGGGGAAGACTCCTGCGGGAACCATAAAGACTGTGAAATTTGTGAAAAATCGTGCGTTTGTTACGGGAAAACAGCGCGCGATTTTTTTGCCGGTTTTATTGGGATCTGCAGAATCTGGAGAATAGGTACTGGCAAAGTTTACGCCGGGCCTTTATAATAAACAGAGATATAGAAAATCACAGGCAGGATATGAGCATGCAGTATTTATTTCCCCAATATTATAAAAAATTTAAATGTACCGGCAGCGCCTGTCCTTCCACCTGCTGCGCGGGATGGAAGATTCAGATTGATCCGGCGTCCCTGAAGAAATACAGGAAAATGCCGGGAGCTTTCGGTTCCAGGCTTCGGAATGAAATTGACTGGGAAAACGGCTGTTTCCGCCAGTACGGGGGAAAGTGCACGCTGCTGAATGAGGAGGGGCTGTGTGATCTTTATCTGGAAGGAGGGGGAGAAGGCGCGCTCTGCCGCGCCTGTCATATTTTTCCCCGCCATGTGGAAGAATTTCAGGGAGTCCGGGAATATTCTCTTTCTCTGTCCTGCCCCGAAGCGGCGGAGCTGATTCTGTCCGGGCAGGCACCTGCAAAGCTTTTGAAGACGAGACGTCCGGGGACGCCGGAAAAGTATCCGGAGTTTGATTCGGATCTGTTCCGGACCTTGAGGGCGGCCCGACGGCTGATGTTCCGGCTTCTGCAGAACCGGCAGAAGCCCTGGAGACTCCGGGCGGCCGTTGTGCTGGCACTGGCCCATGATCTACAGCAGAGGCTGGACAGACATGCGGAAGCGGCAGCGGGGGAACTGTTCCGGCGGTACAGTTCCCCGGGAGTCTGGGACTGGTTCGCGGTGCGTCTGGAGAGGGAGAGGCCCGGCCGAAGAGCAGGGATGCCAAACAGTCTCATGGAAATATTAAAAGAACTGAAACCCCTCCGGGAATCCTGGGAGCCGTATCTGCAGAACGCGCAGAACAGCCTGCAGCAGGAGCCGGCTCCGGAGGAGAAAAAGGAATTGGAAATGCTGTTTACCGATACGATGGCAGAACAGCTGATGGTATATTTTCTGTACGTTTATTTCTGCGGCGCGGTTTATGACAGGAAGGCTTATGGAAAAGTAAAATTTGCCGCGGCCTCCACGGTTATCATCCGGGAACTGCTCCGGGCCGGGTGGAGGCAGAGCCTGGGAAGGCTGCCGGAACATGCCGCAGCCGTGACAGCCTGCCGCTATGCCCGGGAGACGGAGCATCTGGATGAGAATCTGAATCGCATGGAGTCCATGCTGGAGGATGAAAACCGGTTTTCTCTGAAGCAGTTTATGGGTATTTTATGAGGACATTACTCCGGAATTTTCGCCTTGCCCAGAGCATCTTCGATGGCATCCAGCAGGAGCATGGAAGTGTACTTGTTGTCATCGGAGTAGGTGATATTTTCCGTAGACTGGGTGGTGTAGATCTGCTGGGCGATCTCATCCAGGGTGGGCTCCATCAGCGGGTACATAACGGTGGCGGTCTCGCTTAAGTTGACCAGCTCGATGGAGTTGATATGGTCTGCGTCCACAGTGACCTGGACGTCAAAGGAATTCTCATTCAGCTCGATGGAGGAGGTGTAGACGCCGGGAACATAGACCGCTGTCTCGGCAGTGTCGGAGGCGGCGCCGGCATCGTCCTGGTCCTTTTTATGAAACATGGTAAACACCAGAATCAGCATAAATACTGCCAGTGCCAGAAAGATAGCAGTGTACACGACTTCTTTCATATGTAAGACGACGATCTTCGTTTTTGAACTCATGGGCGCTGGGACTCCTTTTTTTGTTTTCTATATATGATATTAGGGGAGAGGGGAATTTATGCAGGGAAAAGTTATGCAGCAGGAGGCGGTATGGCATTACAGTTTGTGCTGGGCCCAAGCGGCGCCGGAAAATCTCATTTTATCTACGAAAAGATCATAAAGGAATCCCTGGAACATCCGGAGAAGAAATATCTGGTGATCGTGCCGGAGCAGTTTACGCTGCAGACCCAGAGGGAACTGGTGGCGCTTCATCCCAGGAAGGGACTTCTGAATATTGACGTTCTGAGCTTTAACCGGCTGGCCTACCGGGTGTTTTCCGAGACCGGGGGAAATGCCCTGCCGGTGCTGGAGGAGACAGGGAAGAGCCTGGTACTTCAGAGAGTGATCCAGGAGAAACAGCAGGAGCTGAAGGTTCTGGGCGGAACGCTGCGGCAGCCGGGGGCTGTCAGCCAGATGAAATCGCTGGTTTCCGAATTCCTGCAGTATTCTGTGACCCCGGCGGAGCTTGCGGACTGGGGAGAGAGGGAAGATCTGCTCTCCCTGAAGCTCCGGGATGTGGCTGTGATCTACCAGGGGTTCTCGGATTACCTGTCGGAAAAATATCTGACGGCGGAGGAGCTTCCGGAGCTGCTCTGCGGCGTGATCGGAGAGTCCCGCCTGGTGCGGGGGAGCGTGGCGGTGCTGGATGGCTTTACGGGTTTCACCCCGGCCCAGTGCCATGTGCTGGAACAGCTGCTGCGCCTCTGCGGGCAGGTTTATGTGACGGCGGCACTGGATCAGAGAGAGGATCTGTACCGGAAGGACGGCCCCCACAGACTGTTCCACATGACCAGGAAGATGATCCGCAGACTGACGGAGACGGCGGCGCTGTCCGGGACGGAGGTACTGGATCCCTGCTGGGTTCTGCCTGGAGAGAAGAGCCGCTTTGCAGAGAGCCCGGCTCTGGCTTTTCTGGAGCGCCATCTGTTCCGGTACGGGAGAGAGGTCTGGAGGGGAGAGCAGAACGCTGTTTCTCTCTGCGCGGCGGAAACCCCGGCCATGGAGATGGAGTACGTGGCGGGAACCATCCGGCGCCTGGTGAGAGAAAAGGGCTGCAGATACCGGGATTTTGCCGTGGTGGCCGGCGACCTGGCCGATTACGGAAAGGAAGCCCAGAGAGCATTTGCGGCCGGAGGGATCCCCTGTTTTGTGGACGAGAAGCGGCCCGCCCTGGCCAATCCCTTTGTGGAATTTATCCGGGCGGCGCTGGATATGGCAGTGCAGAGTTATTCCTATGAGAGCGTATTCCGGTATCTGCGCTGCGGTTTCAGCGGCTTTACCGGAGAAGAGCTGGACCGGCTGGAAAATTACGTGCTGGCGCTGGGAATCCACGGGCGGAAGCAGTATGCGGAACGCTGGGTGCGGAGTTTCCGGGGAGCAAAGCCTGAGGAAGCGGAAGCCATGAACCATCTCCGGGAGCGGTTCCTGGAGGAAACAGATGCATTTGCCGCGGGCATGCGGGAGAGACGTTCCACAGCCGGACGAAAGACCCGGGTACTCTATGAACTGATTGTAAAAGTTGACGCCCAGCGGAAGCTGAAGGCGCAGGAGGAGACCTTTGCCCGCCGGGGAGAGGCGGCTCTGCAGAAAGAGTACGCGCAGATCTACGGCATTGTCATGCGCTTTCTGGACAAGATTGTGGAAGTGCTGGGGGATGAGCCCATGAGTCTCCGGGATTATCAGAAGATCCTGGAGGCGGGCCTTGCGGAGGTGCAGGTGGGACTGATCCCGCCGGCCAGCGATCAGGTGCTGGTGGGAGATATCGAGCGGACCAGGCTGAAAAACATCAAATACCTGTTTTTTGTGGGCCTCAATGAGGGGCTGGTGCCAAAACCGGCCGGCCAGGCGGGAATCCTCTCGGAGGCGGACAGGGAAATCTTAAGCGCCAGGGGCCGGGAGCTTTCTCCCACCGCCCGGGAAGAAATGTACATGCAGCGGTTTTATCTGTATCTGAGTCTCACGAAGCCATCGGAGGGGCTGTATCTTTCCTACTGCAAGGCGGATGCGGGAGGAGCCTCCCTTCTCCCTTCCTATCTGGTGGGGACAATCCGGAAACTGTTTCCGGCCCTTGCCGTCCGGAATCTGGAGACGGAGCAGGAGGAGACGGAGCATCTGGAGACGATGGCCGGCATCCGGGAACGGTTCCTGAAGGGACTGCACCGGGAGCTGGAAGGCCGGCAGGACAGGGCTTTTGGGGCGCTGTACCGCTGGTATAAAAAGGATGCCAAGAGAGAGAAGGAGCTGGAGCGGCTGCTCTCGGCAGCTTTTTATGAGAACTGCGGCGGAGGGATCGGACGGACGGCCGCCAGGGCCCTGTACGGCAGGGTGCTGGCTGGCTCTGCCACCAGGCTGGAGCAGTTTTCCTCCTGCGCTTTCGCGCATTTTCTGAAATACGGACTGCTGCTGCAGGAGAGGGTCCGGTATGAGTTTGGGTCTGCGGATATGGGGACGGTCATGCACGAAGCACTGGAACTGTTTTCGCGGAAAATGGAAAAACAGGGACTTTCCTGGAGAACGCTTACGGAAGAACAGAGGGACGCCCTGGCGGATGAGGCTCTGGGAGAGATTACCGGAGATTACGGGAATACAATTCTTCACAGTTCCAGCCGCAGCGAGTATCAGATCCGGAGGCTTGGCCGGATTCTTCGCCGGACGGTATGGGCCCTGCAGGAACAGATCTGCCGGGGAAGCTTTACGCCGGAAGGAGCGGAAATCGCCTTTTCCATGGGGAGACTTCCGTCCCTGGATATTGCCCTCTCGGCGGATGAGCGGCTGCTTCTGAAAGGCCGGATCGACCGGCTGGACGTCTGCCGGGAGGGTGACCGGCTGTATCTGCGTGTCATCGACTACAAAACCGGGAATACCGTTATGGATCTGACAGAGCTCTCGGAGGGCCTGCAGCTGCAGCTGGCGGTCTACCTGAACGCGGCCATGGAGCTGGAAAAAAAGAGAAATCCGGACTGCCGGGTGGAGCCGGCGGGGATCTATTATTACCGTATCGGCGATCCGCTGGTGGAAGGAGCCCCGGGAGAAAGTGACGGAGAGAGGGAACGGGAGATCCTGAAGGCATTGAGCCTGGACGGACTGTCCAGACAGGAAGAGGAAATTCTATTCTTGCTGGATCAGGAGCTGGGAGAGAATGGACGCTCCGCGGTAATTCCGGTGGCCTTTAAGAAGGACGGAAGCCTGACCCGGTATTCCCGGGTGGGCGGCAGCGGGGATTTCTATGCCATCCGCAGATTTACGGAGCGGAAGGTGCAGGAGATCGGCCGTTCGATTCTGGAGGGCCGGACGGAGGCAAGGCCCTATAAAATGGAACAGAGGACGGCCTGCGACTTCTGCCCCTACCGGGGTGTGTGCGGCTTTGATGAGCGGCTGCCGGGCTTTTCCTACCGGAGGATCCGGAAAAAAACACCGGAGGAAATTCTGAAAAAAATGAGAGAGGAGGCGGACTGATGGCACCACAGTGGACAAGAGAACAGGAACAGGCGATCCGCCTCCGGGACAGAAATATTCTCGTAAGCGCGGCGGCCGGCTCCGGCAAAACGGCCGTGCTGGTGGAGCGGATCCTTTCCCGGATCACAGATCCGGAGCATCCGGTGGACATTGACCGGCTGCTGGTGGTGACCTTCACCAGGGCGGCCGCCGGCGAGATGAAGGAGAGGATCGGCCAGGCGCTGGAAGAGCGGCTCCTGGAGGATCCGGACAATGAACATCTCCAGCGCCAGGGAGCCCTGCTGCACCATGCCCGCATCAGCACCATCCATGGCTTCTGCACCTATGTGATTCAGAACTATTTTCACCGGATCAATCTGGATCCCGGCTACCGGATCGCCGATGAGGGCGAGCTGAAGCTTCTGAAGGGGGAGGTTCTGCGGGATCTGCTGGAAGAAGAGTATGCCGCCGGCAGTCAGGCGTTTCTGGACTTTTCGGAGGCCTGCGCGCCGGGGAAAAATGACGGCCGCCTGGAGGAGCTGATTCTGCGCACGGCGGAATTTGCGGAGAGCTATCCCTGGCCGGACGCCTGGCTTTCGGACTGTGAGAGGGCATATCAGGCGGAGAGTCCCGGGGAGCTTAACCAAACGCCCTTCATCCGTTTTCTGGAAGAGGACGCCGTGAGGAGAATCCGGGATGCCCTCTCGGAAGCCCGGCGGAATCTGGAAGAGGCCCGGGCGCCGGGAGGCCCTGAAGAATATCTTCCCATGCTGGAAGCGGACCGGGAGCTGCTGGAAGCCCTTGGCCGGAAGAAGACCTACGGGGAGCTTTATGAGGCTTTCCGTGAACTGTCCTTTCAGACGCTGTCCAGAAAGAAGAATCCGAAGGGCGATCCGGCGATCCGGGAGAGGGTCAAAAACCGCCGGGACAGTCTGAAAGAAGGATTAAGGGAGATCCGGGAGCAGTATTTTTCCAGAAGCCCGGAGGAGGTGCTGGAGGAGCTGGCCGGCTGCCGGGGCTTCGTGGAGGAGCTGGTCCGTCTGACCCGGCGCTATTTCCGGGAATACGGGGAGCGGAAGCGCCGAAAGAATCTGATGGATTTTTCGGATCTGGAGCATTTTGCCCTGGATATTCTCCTTACGCGGGATGAGGAGGGAGTACACCGGACCGATGCGGCCAGAGAGCTGGCCGCCGGGTTTGAGGAAGTCATGGTGGATGAGTACCAGGACAGCAACTATATTCAGGAGTATCTTCTGCAGGCCGTATCCAGGGAAGAAGGCGGCGGAGGCAACCGTTTCATGGTGGGCGACATGAAGCAGGCGATTTACGGATTCCGTATGGCCAGGCCCGAGATCTTTCTGGAAAAATATGAAACCTATTCCAGGGAGGACAGCGGACGGCAGCGCATCGATCTGGGCCGCAATTTCCGGAGCCGTTCCCAGGTGCTGGACACGGTTAATTATATTTTCCGGCGGATTATGGTGAAGGATCTGGGAGGGCTGGACTATGACAGCGACGCGGCCCTGTATCCGGGGGCCGCTTATCCGGAAAATGCGTCCTGCGGGACGGAACTGCTCCTGCTGGATAAGAAATCGCCGGAATTTGAAGAGGACAGCAGCAAGACGGCTCTCCAGGAGGCGGAGGCTCTCTCAGTAGCCCAGAAGATCCGCGCTCTGGTGGGGCAAATGGAGGTGACAGACCGGGAAAGCGGAGGGACGCGGAAGCTGCGGTACCGGGACTGTGTGATCCTGCTGCGCCAGACGGCGGGCTGGGCCGATACCTTCGCGCGGGTTCTGACGGAGGAGGGGATCCCGGCCAACGCCACATCACGGTCCGGTTACTTCCAGACCGTGGAAGTGGCCGCGGTGCTGAATTATCTCCGCATCTGCGATAACCCCAGACAGGAGATTCCCTTTGCTGCGGCCCTTCACTCTCCCATAGGAAATGTGACGGAACAGGAGCTGGCAGAGATAAAAATCCGGTATTCCGAACAGCCTATCTATGAGGCGGCGGGCCTGTACGCGGAGCAGGGAGAGGATCCCGGTCTCCGGAAGAAGCTGGCAGAGTTTCTGGAAGGCCTTCAGAAGATCCGGGACATCCTGCCTTATACGCCGGTCCACGAGGTGATCCTGCAGGTACTGCAGGATACCGGTTACGGAGCCTGCGCGGCAGCTATGCCGGGAGGAGAGCAGCGGCAGGCCAATCTGAACATGCTGGTGAAAAAGGCGGCGGATTTTGAAAATACCAGTTACCACGGTCTGTTTCAGTTTATCCGCTATATGGAGCAGCTGGAGAAATATCAGGTGGATTTCGGGGAGGTCAGTCTCTACGGAGAGCTGGCGGACACTGTGCGGATCATGACCATCCACAAGAGCAAGGGGCTGGAGTTTCCGGTGGTATTTGTGTGCGGCATGGGGGGAAGGATGAACGTAATGGACGCCAATGCCTCCGTGCTGCTGCACGCTTCTCTGGGGATTGGGCCGGAATGGATCCGGCCGCGGGAGAGAACCCACAGCACGCCGCTTATGAAGCAGGTGATCCGCCGGGCTATCCGCCGGGATATGCTGGGGGAAGAACTGCGGGTACTTTACGTGGCCCTCACCCGGGCAAAGGAAAAACTGATCCTCACCGGCACGGTGGAGGATCTGGAAAAGAAAAAAAGCCAGATTGCGGAACAGATCCGGGACCCGGAGGGAAGACTTACCTACCGGACGCTGTCCGGCGCCAAATGCTACTGGGACTGGGTGCTGCCGGCCCTGCGGGATGCGGATCCCTCCGGGGAGGAGCCGGTTCCCGTCCGGACGGAGGTGCTGACGCCGGAGGCCATGGCCGTCCGGGAACTGGGATGTGGGGCGGCCCGGGAAATCTGGAAGGAGGAGCTTGGCACCGGCAGGGCAGCGCCGGAGGAGGATCCCGCAATCCGGGAGTTTCTGGAAAAACGGGACGCTTTCCATTATAGATTTGAAGACCGGCAGGGAATTCCGGCGGCCCTGACAGTTTCGGAGCTGAAAAAGGCCGGAATGGAGGGCGTGGAGGAGCCGGGGCAGGAGCTGTATCCGGAACCGGATATCGTCCCCTATATTCCGGAGTTTATGAAGGAAGACCAGGAGGGCCCGGCCGGAGCGGTCAGGGGAACGATTTATCACCGGGTCCTGGAATGTATGGATCTGAAGGAGCAGGTTACAGAGGAAAGCCTGAAGCAGCAGATCAAAGCCATGGTGCAAAGCAGAAAGCTGACGCCCCGGGAGGCGGAAGCTGTAAAGCTTTTCCAGCTGGAGCGGTTTGCCGCATCTTCCATCGGAAAACGGATGGGGGCGGCGGACCGCCGGGGAACCCTCCGGAGAGAGCAGCCCTTTGTGGTGGGAATCCCGGCCGCGGAAGTCATGGAGGGCTGGCCGGAGGAGGAGATGATTCTGGTGCAGGGAATCATGGATGCCTATTTTGAGGAAAACGGCAGCCTCGTCCTTGTGGACTATAAGACGGACCGGATATTTTCCGGACAGGAGCTGGCAAAAAAGTACGGCCGCCAGCTGGAGCTTTATGCCGGGGCCCTGGAGCGGCTCAGCGGAAAAAAGGTCAGCGAGAAGATTATCTACTCGCTGACCCTGGGCAGGGAGATTCCGGTATAACTGCCGTGAATAGATCCCGGCAAAACAGGCCACACTTCAGATAGACACAGTAGCAGTCGGAAAGGAGTGTGGCTTGCTGTATGAGCAAAAAAGAAAAAAAGATCAATCTGCATGCGCTTACCCCGGAGGAATCTCTGAAATACGAGATCGCGGAAGAACTGGGGCTGTTGGATAAAGTGCTGGATAAGGGCTGGAAGCAGCTTTCCGCCAAGGAGACCGGCCGGATCGGAGGCCTGGTGACGAAGCGGAAGCGGGAGCTGAACCGGGAAGCAAGAGAAACATGCGGGGAGGAGGCATAAAAAACAGGGATATGGGAGTTTTGCATCCCATGTCCCTGTTTTTCAGAAAACTAAAGAGCTGCCAGGCGCCTGGCCGGTCAGCCCGGAACAGGCCTTTTCGGCCCTTTACTTCCGGGAATATTTTCTTCTGAAGATTCCTGCGGCTGTAAGGCATCCAAGAGAAATGACTGCCGCCGCGGACCACAGAAGCGTCCGGCTGCTGTCTCCGGTCTGGGGAGAACGCAGGCTGCCGGCCGTGTTGTTTTTGTTCCCGGAATTTCCGGTTTGTCCCGGTTTTTCTCCGGTCCCTGTGCTGCCGTCCTGGGAAGTGTTTTCTCCGCCGTTTTCGTTATTTTCTGTATTCCCCGGTTTGTCTCCGCCTTCGTCCTCTTCGCCGGGATTTTCCGTGCCGGAGGTATCATCACAGTTCAGGAATCCCATGGTCAGCGCTCCTTCGGTGACGCCGTCCCGGAACCGGTATACAGGCCGCTGGCCGTCTGCGGTACAGGAAGCGTCCGCAATGGCAAAGCCCTCGTTATTTGCGGATACATCCAGGCCCGCCGGGGGAAGCACATGAACAATGGAAGGCTCCTGGGTGCCGTTTAATGTAATCTTTGCGGCGCGGTTGCCGTATCCGTCATCCGCCGTTACCCAGAGAACATTTTCATAGGTGTCGTAATCCAGAGCCATGGCCCCGCCAAGCATGGCATCGATATCGGCAATCTGTACGGCACTTCCGTCCTCATTCAGCACATAGGCGTATATGTGGCCGTTGTCCTCCAGGGCTACAAAGAATACGCCGTCCGCGGCTGCATCGGGATAATCAGCAGGATCAAAAGGTTTTCCGGTGTTCTGGTCAAACAGGGTTCCTGCCGCTGTGGAGCCGGAAACCCATTCCACAGCCTCAATGCCCATGTTGGCGGAAACCTGAGGCAGGGAAGCAGTCAGATCCCACTCTTTCAGGGCAACCAGATCTGTTCCCTCCGCATGGGGATCCACCATCAGGATGGTATTGTAGTTGACACCCTTCTGGCTGTTATCCCGCTCGGAGGCTATGTAGACATAGCCGTCGCCGTCTACCGTGATGCCTTCCGCGTCAGGTCCGGCCGCGGAGGGATTGTCCGCGTCCTTCTGGAAAAGAATCCGTTTTCCATTTTCAAAACCGTCTGCAAAGCTGAACGTTCCGTCCGCTGCCACATTCAGAATCCAGAAGGTGGCGGTTCCATTATCTACCGCGTACAGCTGGCCGTTGAAGAAATCCAGACCGGAGGAATCCTCCAGGAAGGTGGAAACCGTGTCACAGACAATGATTTCATCGGATCCCGGCCACTGAATAACCTCGGGAATTCCGGCAAACCGGTTGGCCTCTCCGGGGGTCGCTTCCAGGGTATTTCTGTACTCGCTGCCGTTTACATCCGGGTAAAGGCCCCAGGTGGGATCTGTATGCCCGGTCCAGGAAGCGGCGGCGATCAGACGTCCATCCTCATAGAGCCGTACGGAATCATCACTCCCCAGCCCGAAGCTCAGATTGTCAATCACCAGGAAGCCGCCGGCGGAAATTACGGTGCCCTCCGGAATAACGTATTCATGAGAATCATCGTTATCCTTAATTACGATACCGGAGATATCCAGATCTTCTTCTGTGGGATTGGCCAGCTCTACCCAGTCCGGGCCGCCGTCCGGGTCGTTGGACTGGATTTCATTCAGTACCACCGGATTGGTTTCGATATTGGCGGAACCCTTGGTGGAGACAGCAAAATCCGTGAATTCACCGGTGCCGTCCGGAATTCTGGCGTACACGCCCTCCGCGTGAGAGGTCCAGCTGTAGGAGGCAACGATTACGCCGTCCCGGTTGTAGACCGCTGCCTGATCCTCGTCTCCCAGCCCGAAGGAGAAGTCGCGGTTTCCATCGAATACATAATATTCTCCGGGATTCAGGATGGTGCCCTCCGCCACCGGCGTCACATCGGAAGCATGGCCCACCGGATCATTGTCGTACATATACCAGCCGGAGATATCCACGGCAGAAGATCCGGTATTCATAATTTCCACCCAGTCCGTGTCATCTCCGTTGGATTCCACTTCATTGATCACTACGGACGGAGCATACCACTGATTCGCGGTTCCGGGTGTTTCCGGCATCAGGCAGAAGGAGCCGGTGCCGTCCGGATATCTTCCGAAGGAAGCCAGTGCGGCGTCTCCGCTGTAGGAGGCGTGATCTGTCCAGGAGTATTCGTCCAGAAGACAGCCGGTTCCATCGTAGAGACGAATGGAGTCGCCGGAGCCGATGCCGATGGCCGCCTCAAAGGTGCCGGCCGCGTAGGTGCCTGTCTGGTCATCATAGACATTTCCCGTGCTCTGGGCATCCACCAGCAGAAGCGCGCCGGGCTGTATGACGGTTCCCGCCGGGAACTGCCAGCGGTGGTCATCGGAGTTATCACGGATTTCAAAGCCGGAAATATCCAGCGCCTCTGTTCCGGTGTTCATAATCTCCACCCAGTCATCGGGAGAAGAGTTGATTTCATTAATAACCAGCCCTGAGCCTGGCTCTTCATCACCTGGTTCCTCTGTGACAATATTTAAGGCTCCCCTGGTAGCTGCCTGATCCACGAAATTGCCGGTTCCGTCGGGAACGCGGGAATAGGTTCCGGCAGCATGTCCGGCGTACGTATAAGAGTCCATCTGCGCGCTGCTGCCGTCATAGAGAGAAACGGTATCCTCTTTTCCAAGGCCGAAGTCAAAATCTATGCTGTCTTCTAATACGAGAACCGCGCCGGCCTCCAATACCGTACCCTCTGCGATCCCCCAGGTTTTATCTTCTGTCAGCCGCTCCAGGCCTTTGTCATCGGTGACGAACCAGCCGCTGATATCCACAGCCGTGCTGCCGGCATTGATGATTTCCACCCAGTCGTTGCCGCCGTCCGGATCATCGGATTCAATTTCATTGATAAATACGGTGCTTTCGGAATCTGCCGCATAAGTATCCACGGGTGAGGCAGCCGGGAGAATCCCCGTTACGGCCAGAACCGCCCCAAGCGCGGAAATCCAGATTTGCTTTTTCATGTGCGCTCCATCCTTTCTCATTTATAAGTGCTCTTTTTACATTATCAAAGGAATGTAAAATCTGAAAGGACGGTTTTGTAAAAGAATAGGGAACTGCGCGGAAGCCGGACTTGCGTGAAAAGATAAAAACAGATACAATGGAGAGCATGAAAAGAAATGTATGGATACAGAGATTCTGGAAAAAAATACGCAGACCGCTGACGTTTCTGCCGGCGGTCTGCCTTGCGTGTTTTATATTCGGCTTTTCTTCCCAGAGCGGCGAAGAATCCTCTTCCCTGAGCATGCAGGTGACGGAAATCCTTGTGCGGGCCGCGGATCAGATTACAGGGGCCCATTGGGAAGAACCGGAAATTCAGGAAAAAACAGAGCAGTACAATATTTATGTGCGCAAGGCAGCCCACATGACAGAGTATGCTCTGTTTGCTGTCGCGCTTTATATTCCCCTGGGAGGCTGCGGCCTGCGGGGCCGCCGCCGGATCCTTATGACGCTTCTGATCAGCGCGGCCTTTGCAGCCGGAGATGAGTGGCACCAGTCCTTTGTGGGAGGACGGATGCCGTCTCCGAGGGATGTGGGCATTGACTGCGCCGGGGCGGGGATTGGGACCTGTGCGGCGTGGATATTCAGGCGGAAACAAAAGTAAAAAAAGTGTGCTTATCTTTTCACTCTCGCACTGCCTCCCTTTATCAGTGCTTTTACTTCTTCCAGGTCTGCCATGGTAGTATCTCCCGGGGTTGTCATGGCCAGAGCTCCGTGGGCGGCTCCAAAGTTGACAGCGGTTTCCGGGTCTCCGGTGGTCATAAGGCCGTAAACCAGGCCGGAAGCAAAGGAATCTCCGCCGCCTACCCGATCCAGAATTTCCAGGTTTTTATAATCTGCGGATTTGAAAATTTTGCCATCCGCCCAGCAGAGTGCGCTCCAGTCGTTTATGCTGGCCGTTTTGACGGTTCGAAGCGTGGTGGCCACTACCTTGAAATTGGGATATACTTTGGCAGCTTCATTTATCATCTTTTTATATCCTTCCAGATTGAGCGTTTTCAGATCTGCGTCATTTCCTTCCACAGAAAATCCCAGGCAGGCCGTAAAATCTTCCTCATTGCCGATCATAATATCCACATAACGGGCAATTTCCTTATTTACTTCCTGCGCTTTTGCCTGTCCGCCGATGGCACTCCACATGGAGGGACGGTAATTCAGATCATAGGAAACGACCGTTCCGTATTTTTTCGCGGTTTTGATGGCAGCAATGACAGTCTCGCAGGCCCGTTCAGAAAGAGCCGCGTAAATCCCGCCGGTATGAAACCATCGCGCGCCCAGTTCCCCGAAAATATAATCAAAATCAAAATCTTCAGGAGCCGCTTTCGAGATAGCTGTATTTGCGCGGTCAGAACAGCCAATGGCCCCGCGCAGCCCAAAGCCCCGCTCTGTAAAATTCAGTCCATTCCTGCAGATACGGCCGATGCCATCCGTTTTCATCCATCGGATCAGGGAGGTGTCAACGCCGCCCTGGAGAATGAAATCCTCCATTAATTTTCCTATTTCATTGTCTGCAAATGCTGTGATCACACCGGTGCGCATCCCGAAGCATTTCCGCAGCCCACGGATTACATTGTACTCTCCGCCGCCTTCCCAGGCCCGGAAGCTTCTGGCTGTGCGGATGCGGCCTTCGCCGGGATCCAGACGAAGCATAACCTCTCCTAAAGAAACTGCATCATATCTGCATTCTTTTTCTGGTCTTAATTTCAGATCCATAAATTCCTCCTTGTTCTTTATCGATGCATTTCCGGCTGCTGGCCGGATGATTTATGAGATTTTATAACAGCACTTACTTCGGAAAAATCGGACAGGGGCAGATCTCCCGGGACTGTATTTTTCAGAGCACTGGCAGCATTTCCGAACTCCAGCGCACGCAGATAATTGCCGGGTTCAGAAAGGAGGCCATAAAGCACACCGGATACATAGGCATCTCCGCTTCCGATTCTGTCTACAATTTCAATATTGCGGTAGGGCTCCTCCTCATAAAAGAGACCCGTTTCTGCGCTGTAGATTACGGAAGTAAAAGTATGCCTTTTCGGGCTGTGGACCGTTCTCCGGGTGGATGCCACAACAGAAATCGGGTATTCGCAGGTGAACTGGCGCATGATTTCTCTGAGCGTACCTGTCTTTTCAAAAGTCAGACGAGCTGTATCTTCCGAACAGAAGAAAATATCCACGTAGGGGAGCAGCTCTTCGATACAGCAGCGGGCTTCGCTGCCGGTCCAGAGATTGCTGCGGAAATTTACATCAAAGGAAATCAGAGTTCCGGATTCCTTAAATCGGCGGATCATTTCCATGCAGGTTTTCCGGCTTTCGGGACTCAGGGCCAGGGTGATCCCGCTGGTATGAAAACAGCGGGCAGATTGAAAAAGAGAATCCCCAAACTCTGAAATTTTCAGTTTGTTTATGGACGTATGCATGCGGTCGTAGACCACGCGGGGCTTCCTGGGATGCGCGCCGTTTTCGTAATAGTAGACGCCAAGCCGGGCATCCCGTCCGGAGTCGTAGCGGAGAAAATCATCGCTGACCCCGTAGAAACGGATCTTGTTTTTTGCGTAGGCGCCTAGTTCATTATCCGGAAGTTTGGAAATCATTCCGGTACGAAGGCCCAAAAGCGAAACGCCTGAAAGAACATTGAGTTCCGCGCCGCCCACCTGTTTTTCAAAAATATCTCCCCGAACCAGCCGTTCGTTGGAGGGTGGGGACAGACGGAGAAGAACTTCACCCAGGGCAAGAAGATCAAATTCTTTATCCATCTGTTTATCCTCGAATTTCTTTTACGAGACTGGCGGCTTCCTGAACCAGAGCTTTGATTTTATCAAAATTTCCGTCCTGAATAAGGTTCTTTGCAACCATCCAGCTTCCTCCGCAGGCAAAAACGCGGTCATAGGCCAGATATTCGCGGACATTTTGCGCGTTAATTCCACCGGTGGGAATGAATTTCAGGGTTGTATAGGGGGCGGCAACGGCTTTGATCATTTTCAGGCCGCCGGCAGGTTCTGCCGGAAAAAACTTGACGAGATTCAGTCCGAAAGAGAGAGCCTCCTCCATTTCGCTGGGGGTCTGGACACCGGGGATAACAGGTATCTGCAGTTCCAGACAGTGCTTTACTACCTGCGGGTTGAGTCCGGGACTGACGATAAATTTTGCGCCTGCCTGGACCGCCCGGTCTGCCTGGCCGGCGGTCAGAACAGTTCCGGCGCCCACCAGCATATCCGGGAATTTGTCCGTCATGATCCGGATCGCTTCCTCGGCCGCAGCCGTGCGGAAGGTTATTTCTGCGCAGGGAAGGCCTCCTTCCCAGAGGGCTCTGGCCAGCGGTTCGGCGTCCCGGGCAGACTCCAGAACAACGACGGGGATGATGCCGGTTTTTTCCAGTTGTTTGAATGTATCCTGCATTGTAAAAACCTCCTGAGTTTCATATTATGAAATATAGTTTTATAATATGGATTTAAGTCCATTATAACGAGATAGAGAAAAATGTCAAGAAAAGAAATGAATGGATGGAATCGAGCTTGAGAGAGAAAGCAGAGTGTGTTACTATTGTTCCATATTATGAAACAGAGGTTTGGTAAAATGGAAGAAAAGAATCCAATCCAGGTATCTGACAGGCTGTTCCATGCCCTGGAATTTCTGGCCGATCACGGAGCAGCAGGATTGATGGAGGTGTCAGAAACACTGCAGCTGAATAAAAGTACCGCCCACCGCATTTTGACTTCGCTGCAGTATCTGGGATATGTGAGGCAGAGAAGCAGAGATGGAAAGTATGAGCTGACCTTAAAGCTTGTGGAAATGTCGGAAAAAATAATGGCCCGCCTGGATGTGCTGGAGATTGTGCGCCCGCATTTAAGAAAGCTGATGGAGAAGACGGGCGAAACGGTTCATTTTGTAAAACGGGAGGGAACAGATGCGGTGTACATTGACAAAGTAACATCAACCCGCAATTCCATACAGATGGTATCCAGAATTGGAAGCCGGATACCCCTGTACTGTTCCGGCGTGGGCAAAGCCCTGGCTGCAACCTTCTCTCAGGAGGAAATCGAGGACTTATGGAACCGGAGCGAGATTACTTCGAGAACCCCCCATACGATTACGGATTATCAGAAATTTTTATATGTCCTGGAGGAAGTGCGAAGGAGAGGCTATGCACTGGATAACGAGGAAAATGAAGCGGGGGTAAGATGTGTGGCGGCAGCGCTGGATCTGCCGGCCGGCCGGGGGATCTATGCCTTCAGTATTTCAGCACCCGTGAGCAGAATGGATCATAGCCGGATGTTAAAATTGTCAGAAGATATTTTGAAAACAAAAGAAGAAATCGAAAAAAAGATATTTTAAAAAATTCTTGACAGTGAGATGGAAAGGGAATATAGTAAAAGCACAACTTGTCTGACAAGTAGAGAGGTGAGGGGCTTGCAGAAAATAGTACACCAGAATATTACCCAGCAGGTAATCGGATATATGAAAGAAAATATTGAATCCGGAAACTGGAAGGTGGGAGAGAAAATACCTTCAGAACATGAGCTGACAGCTCTGTTAGGCGTCAGCCGTTCCAGTATCCGCCAGGCGGTCAGCCATTTTGCCGGGATCGGCGTCCTGGAAAGCGTGCATGGAAAAGGGACCTATCTGGTGGATGATGAGGTGGAGGAGCAGTCCAATAAGAACAAAATTACGGCGGAGGACTGCC
>ERZ1643246.728-NODE-728-length-40423-cov-13.186930_pt1 | contig 40423 bp, 28 predicted proteins | sample MGYA00579265_ERZ1643246 | MGnify/ENA primary metagenome ERZ1643246 (study PRJEB29033, sample SAMEA4952261) | chicken gut metagenome | biome: Broiler Chicken; feature: Gastrointestinal Tract; material: Caecum | place: Ireland | collected 2018 | study: Broiler... | reverse complement strand
AATAAAAACAGACACTGAAAGGAGACATTATGGCAAAGAAATTAGCAAAAACTCTGTGCGGCCTGACTATTGTGATGGTTGCCGTAGGCGGTGTGCTGGCATATTTGAAGACGAGAGACGGAAAAGATTCTCTGGATGAAGATTTCGACGATTTTACCGATGAATTTGAAACTCAGGATCCTTCCGGGGATCAGGATGCTTACACAGAGCGCACTTACACAACCCTTTCCAAAGAAACGAAAAAAGAAGATGACAAAGAGGCGGCCGCGTCCGGCGCTGAGAATTCTTCCGGCGAAGATTCCGGCGAGACTTCTGACGAGACTTCCAACTGACCGCACAGACAAGACAAAAGCTGAAAACTCCCACGGGAGAAAAGCCATACTGCCGGCACCCGCAGGACATTCATCCGCTCTGCCGGCTTAACGGTTATGATATCCCGCGATTGAAGGGCAGGATATCTGCCGGCTTAACAATTTCACCCGGTCCGCACAGTCAAATGTGCAGACCGGGTGAAACTATATCTGATCCTCTACTCTTTCCTGGATTTCCGGCCTTCCTGTTACACCGCATCTTTCCAAGCATTCAAAAGAACCTCACAGGCTTCCGGGATCTCCTCCTCCGGCATCGAAGCATACCCGATCATCACGGTATCGTCTTTCCCGCCGGTCTCCCCGATATAATAATCCTTCAGGCGATAAACCTTGACACCCGCCTCTGCGGCCAGACGTGCCGCCTGTTCCGCACTGAGCCCGTTTGTCAGTTTCAGCAACACATGAACGCCGGCATGCTCTCCGGAAACTGTACATATATCCTGAAAGGCTCTCAGCTGGCGCAGAAGAAGATCATGTTTCGTCTTGTACAGCGCACGCATCCGATTCAGATGGCGTTCAAAATAGCCGTCCCGCATGAAAACTTCCAGGATCTTCTGATCCGTCCTTGACACAGTTGCTGAAAAATTTTTTCCTTTGCTGCGATAGACAGGCATCAGACTTTCCGGGAGCACCATATAGCTGACGCGGATGGACGGCGCGATCGCCCGGGAAAAGGTTCCCAGATAGATGACCCTCTGGGCGCTGTCAAATCCCTGCAGCGCCGGGATCGGTTTTCCTTTATATCGAAATTCGCTGTCATAATCATCCTCCAGGAGATAGCGTCCTTCCTCCCGCGCCGCCCACGCCAGCAGAGACAGCCGGCGCTTTACCGGCATTACCGTTCCGACAGGAAACTGATGAGCCGGCATCACATACGCGATCTGAGCGCCGGAAGCTTCCAGCGCCTTGCGGTCCATACCGGCCTCATCCATGGGGACCGGGCAGATCTCATGCCCCAGGCTCTCAAAGCAGCAGAAAGCGCTTCGGTAAGTCGGATTCTCCATGGCTATTTTCTTCTTTTCGCCGAAAAGAACGGAGAGCAGCATCAACAGATAATCATTTCCCGCTCCGACAATGATCTGGGACGGACTGCAGTTGACACCCCGCGCGAGATGAAGGTAATTGGCGATCGCCTCCCTGAGTCCCGGCTCTCCCTGGGGATCTCCCAGCTGAAACAGTTCCGGGGATGCATCGTTGAGCACCTCCCGTGAGATTTTCTTCCAGGCATTATACGGAAATCCTCCTGGCGCAATCCCGCTCACCGCGAAATCCCAGCGCCATTCCGGTTTCTTCTCTTCCTGAAACGTCTGCTCGGCAGATTCCATTCCTTCTATATGATACAGTTCCTCCATCTCGCAGACAAAATATCCCCGATAGGGAACGCTTTCCAGATATCCTTCGGAGACCAGCTGTTCATATGCCAGCTCCACCGTACTCCGGCTTACCTGGAGATAACTGCTCAGTGCACGGGAAGACGGCAGACGCTCCCCGGGGAGAATCTGCCGCCTTCGAATTTCTTCTCTGATATAATCGTAGATCTGCTCATACAGCGGAGTCTTGCTGTGCAGATCCAGCGAAATCGCAAGTTCTGTCATATTCTTTCTCTTTACTGGTGTGACCGTTCAGCTGCCTGAACTGCTGCTTACGGATTCTGTTTCGGAAGTTTAAACGAACTCTTCAGGGAGACAATGCGGTTAAATACCAACGCATCGCCGCGGGAATCTTTGGCATCCACGCAGAAATATCCGTTGCGGACAAACTGGAAACGGTCGTAGGGTTTCGCACCTGCAAACGCCGGCTCCAGACAGCATTCTTTTTTCACGGTCAGCGAATTCGGATTCAGGTTCAGAGAACCGTCCTCATTGTATACGCCCTTTTCCTCGTCAATCAGATTTTCGTAGAGACGGCACTCTGCTCTGACTGCTGTCTTTGCGGCAACCCAGTGGATCGTTCCTTTGACCTTTCTTCCATCCGGTGAATTTCCGCCCTTGGATTCCGGATCATAGGTCGCATGGATCACGGTGACATTGCCGTCCTCGTCCTTCTCGCATCCGGTGCATGTGACAAAGTATGCATTCATCAGGCGCACCTCATTTCCGGGGAACATCCGGAAATACTTTCTCGGCGGAACTTCCATAAAATCTTCCCGCTCGATATAAAGTTCCCGTCCAAACGGCACCTGACGGCTTCCCAGCGATTCGTTCTCCAGATTGTTCGGCACATCCAGCATTTCCGTCTGATCTTCCGGATAGTTGTCGATCACCAGTTTCACAGGATCCAGGATCGCCATCATCCGCGGACTCTTCATTTTCAGATCCTCACGGATACAGTATTCCAGCATTGCATAGTCCACGGAGCTGTTTGCTTTGGAGATTCCACACAGGTCAATCAGCATCTGGATTGATTCCGGCGTAAATCCACGGCGGCGCAGTCCCGCAATGGACGCGATCCGCGGGTCGTCCCAGCCGTCCACAACCTTGTCCTCCACCAGCTTTTTGATATAACGCTTTCCTGTCACCACATTGGTCAGATACATCTTTGCGAACTCGATCTGACGCGGCGGAACCGGATAGCCCACCTCTCTCACAACCCAGTCGTAGAGCGGCCGATGGTCCTCAAACTCCAACGTACACAGAGAGTGGGTGATGCCTTCGATCGCATCCTCAATCGGATGTGCAAAATCATACATCGGATAAATACACCACTTATCCCCTGTATTGTGATGTGTAACATGAGCGACACGGTAAAGGATCGGATCTCTCATATTGATATTCGGGGAAGACATATCGATCTTCGCGCGGAGCACACGGCTTCCGTCCGCAAACTTTCCCGCCCGCATCTGCTCGAAAAGCTCCAGGTTCTCTTCCACGCTCCGGTCGCGGTAAGGACTGTTCTTTCCGGGTTCCGTCAGAGTTCCGCGATATTCACGAATCTCATCTGCACTCAAGTCACAGACATACGCCTTTCCCTTTTTGATCAGTTTCACCGCCGCCTCGTACATCTCCTCAAAATAATCGGAGGCAAAGTACAGATGATCCTTCCAGTCGGCGCCAAGCCAGCGGATATCTTCCTTGATCGATTCTACAAACTCAGTCTTTTCCTTCGTCGGGTTTGTGTCGTCAAAACGGAGATGAAATTCACCATTATATTTTTTTGCCATCCCGTAGCTTAACAAGATCGCCTTGGCATGTCCGATATGCAGATAACCGTTCGGCTCCGGCGGGAAACGGGTGCAGACATGGTCATATACGCCCTCCGCCAGGTCTTTCTCGATCGCCAGCTCAATAAAATTCTTTGATACCACTTCTTTTTCTTCCATATATAAATCCTCCTCGAAACGCTTGCCGCTTATAATATTCCACTATATCACAAAAACATGCTTTTTCAAAGGACTTTCTGAAAAAACGTAGTGCCTGTGTTACAGTTCAGCCAGGTCTGCGCATTTACTGCGCAGACCGTGTGAAAACATAGTGCCTGTGGGCATCCAGCCCATCGCGAAGCGATTCTCAATGGCTGAATGCCGGTTACAGTTCAACTGGCTGAACTGTTACCGCCTGCTTTTTCTCTTGAAATTCGGACGATCATCCGCGATAATAAAAACAGGATTGATTTTCGACGCATCCGCAAAATCAAAGATCATTCAGAGGAGGGAATATAACTCATGAAAAAAAAGTGGTTTCTTCTGCCGTTTTTCCTTCTGTGCGTCTGGTTCTCGACGATGACCGTGGCCGCAGATGACGGTACCGAGTACCCGCACTTTGATGCCAGGGAATCTTATATGACAGAAGATGAAAACGGAAATCCGACGATCTGGTACGGCAGTGATCTCATGCCATTTGATTCCGGCATTCTTCACTGGGACGACTCCAAAAAAGGCCTTCAGGAGACCGATTACACCATGGACGCCGCTCCTTCGGAGCTGGGCGTACGCCATGTACTCCTGAATCTGGTATTGAATCCATGCATTTCTTATACAGACAGCGGAACTTATGCGCTCACCGTGGAGGATCAGCTCACCTCCTACCAGCACGCGGTCCGGCGCATGAATGCCCAGGGGATCACTGTAACGGTTGTTCTTCTGATGCGCTGGGATGACCGGACGGAAGTACAGAACCTGATCTACACCGAAGGGCGTGAGAGCGGACACAGCTATTATGCTCTGAACACGCAGGATGACGCTGCCCGGAACGGCTGGCTGAATATTTTCTCCCAGCTTGCGGAAATGTTTGGCAGTCCCGACTGCCACATTGACAACTGGATCCTCGGAAACGAGGTGAATCAGTACGGGACGTCCTCATACAACTACACAGGCTCCACGGATCTGAACACCAACGCGTCCGTGTATGCGGATTCCTTCCGAATCCTGAACCAGGCGCTTGCAGCGAGCGGAAACGACAGCGCCCGCGCTTATATTTCTCTGGATCACAACTGGACCGCGACAGATACCGGCCATTCCGGCAAACAATTCCTGGATGCTTTCGTACAGAAACTGACCGCCGATGATCCGGAGGCTCCGTGGAGTGTCGCATGGCATCCCTATGCGCCTGTCCTGAACTCCTCCGCCAGCACTGCGTGGGAGAACAAGGTGATCTGGAACAGTCCGAGTGTGACACACGACATCAACACGCGGTACGTCTGCGGTTCCAATCTGGAAGTACTGACCGATTATATCCGCGGCAACTGGGGCAGCAGCCACCGGGTCATTCTGTCGGAACAGGGTTATGACGCCAGCGGAAGCGAAGCCTATCAGTCAGCTTTTATCGCCTATACCTTCTATGCCGCACAGTTTAATGATATGGTGGATGCGGTCATCTTCCGCGCTTACATAGACAACCCTGCCGAGGGCGGACTTCTTCTCGGCCTTCTCTCGGGAAGCGCCGCGGAGATGAACAGCGCCTGGGCTGCCGGACAGTCTGCCCAGTATGTTGTGTCTCACAAACGTGCGGCCTACGACGTCTTCAAATACATGGATACGGACGAGGCGGGCGATTATACGAGAGACTGTCTCAGTTCCATCGGCGCCGGAACCTGGGAAGAGCTTGTACCCGGCTACAGCGGACCGTCCTCCATCAGCAGCGGAACCCTGCGTGTTTCTCTGGCCTCCGATAACGATACCTGCACCATCACACTGGAAAACGTACAGGCTCCATCCGGATGCAGCGTTCTGTTCCCTGTATGGAGCGACGAAAACGGACAGGATGATCTGGTATTCTACACCGCAGCAGCCGAAGGGAACGGAATTTATAAAGCCACCGTTCATCTGAGCGATCACAAGGACTCCTATGGACTGTTTTACATTCATTCCTATATTAAAACTCCTGCCGGAAAGAATCTTTTCCAGTCAGCCGCGACGCTGACCCGCAGCGCTCCGGCCTTCCCCGACGGCTGGCATCAGGCAGGCGGGAACTGGTACTATTATCTCGACAATGTAAAACAGACCGGATGGCTCCGGGAAAGCGGCAATCTGTATTATCTGAATTCCGACGGCACTATGGCGCACGATCAGTGGATCCAGGACGGTTCTGAATGGTATTACCTGAGAAGCTGGGGCGCAGCGCTCAACTGCGGCTGGAGCAGAATCGGCATCGACTGGTACTGGTTCAACACTGACTGCACCATGGCTCATGACGAATGGAAGACCATTGACGGCGATCTCTACTACCTGCGCAGCTGGGGCGGTATGCTCTACAATGCATGGCAGCAGAGAAACGGCGAATGGTACTATTTCAGGAGTTGGGGCGCGGCGCTCAACTGCGGCTGGAGCAGGATCGGCATCGACTGGTACTGGTTCAACGCCGACTGCACCATGGCTCATGATGAATGGAAGACCATCGACGGCAATCTCTACTACCTGCGCAGCTGGGGCGGTATGCTCTACAATGCATGGCAGCAGAGGAACGGCGAATGGTACTATTTCAGAAGCTGGGGCGGCGCCCTGAACTGCGGCTGGAGCAGGATCGGCATCGACTGGTACTGGTTCGACACCGACTGCACCATGGCTCATGACCGGTGGATCCGCACCGGAGGCAACACTTATTATGTCAGAAGCTGGGGCGGAAGACTGTATAGCCAGTGGGCGATCATCGACGGAAAACGGTATTACTTCCGCCGCGACGGAACCTGCGCATAACATAAATTCCGGCACCACCATTTGTCACCTGTTTTCCCTGCTCGAAGCATACATCTGAAACGCAGAAAAGAAGCGCAGAATCCGGAACCTGTGATTCATTCCGGATTCTGCGCTTTGCTGCTTTTCCGTGCACGATACTGCGACGGAGAATTGCCATAATGCTTTTTAAACAATTTGCTGAAATGATAAGCGTCGTCATATCCGACACACTGGGCAATCTCCTGGATACTGCAGTCCTGCTTCTCCAACAGAAGCTTTCTGGCTTTTTCCATGCGGAGATTGATCAGATAATTGATCGGCGTATCGCCGACCTCATTTTTAAAGATCCTTGAGATATAAAAGGGACTCAGATACATATTCTGGGCGATCTGGTCCAGTGAAATTTTCTCGTTATAATGCCGGTCCAGATAATCCACGATCTGCTCCACCACATACTTCTTATTCGCCGACTCAAAAATATACCCCAGAACCTTCGGCTTCTGATCTTCCACCTGCTCCCGGTAAAGAAGCAGGATCATCTGTGTCAGATATGCCTTCAGCATAAAATACCGCCCCGGCTGTGCGTTGCAGGATTCCAGCACCATGGACTGTGCCAGCCTGGTCAGATGAAGAAACGTTTTCTCCTCAGGATGCAGAAGAAATGCCCCTCCGGGGAAACGGATCTGATTATCTTCCATATCCCGAAAATGAATATTGGTAAAAGCCGCATAAAATTCCGTGGCCGGTCCTTTCCCGTCAACCCGGCGGCTCTGATGCGTCATCCCGGGATTGAACAGAAGAAGATCACCCTTGCGGACCGGAAATGTCTGTCCGTCCACAAAGAACTCTCCCTCCCCGTCGAGAATGATCGCGATCTCAATAAAATCATGGCTGTGCGGCTGTTCCGTCGTATGGCGGACCATCTGAACAGAAAACAGAAATGTAGGGTTCAGATCCTCAAAAGTAATATCGTATTGCTGCTGACACATAAGAACGTCACCTCTTGCAGAAAACGTATGGACCGTCTCTGACGGGGCGGCCCGCGGATTTTCACTTTTTCGTACTCCCTTCATTGTAAAACAGCCTCTGCTTTAATGCAAATATTTTTTTGATAAAATCGGACGAAATGGGGACAGGGCAGGGGAGCGGCGCGGGCGGCGGGGCGCTCCCCTGCCCCGTCCCCATTTCTGATTTTCTCAGGCGCGACGAGACAGACGAACCACCGATAGGCTTCGGCAAATGCAGCATTTTTACAGCCTGAAATTAAAACCAACTACCTATTGCCGAATTATTGAGCCTCATCCTCCTTCAATATTAAGATCAATCTCCTTTACAAACAGCATAAAGTTTTTTATTTTCCATTATTCCCTTGCATTTTCAAATTTCCGCATGTACATTTTTCCGTCACGCCATCACTTTCCGCCCTCACCCCCACGCTGCCATCACACAGAAAAGGCCCCGACCGTCTCCTCCCCGTGTGCCGGCGCTAAAGAACTATGGAAATGCAGTGCTTGCGACTACAGGCGGACAGAGACGGGGCGCGTGTCCGCGGAGCGGAAAACGGCGAGACACGAAATGCCACCAACAAAAGAAAAGCCGTTTTCCAAGCTGCGGACACGCGCCCCGTCTCTGTCCGAATGTCGGAGTGAGCACGCATTCCATAGTCCCCCCACAGCGCCGGCACACGGGGAGGAGACGGGCGGGGCCTTTTCGTCCCCTTTTTCGTCCCCCACAAAATAATACAAAAAGTGTACAAGAAAATACATTTCTTTTTTTTCAGGATTTTTTATTATAAGGGTAATCATTCATGAATGGAAAACACATAACCACACAACCGGAAAAGTGTAACGGTTCCTCTGGCGGAACTGCTACAAAATAGTAATCAGAGGAGGGGTTTTTATTTATGACACCAATGAAGTGGTTCTACTCATTCCTGAAAGAGTACCGTCTGAGGATCGTTCTGGGTTTTGTCCTGGTGACAGTGATGGCATCGCTGGCGATCATCAGTCCCAGGATCTCCGGTTCTATCGTGGACCGTGTGATCCAGGGCGGGGATTACGCGGCGCTGCCGGGGCTTCTGGCAGTCCTTCTCGGAGCGACGGTCTGCCGCAGTATTCTGCGTTTTATCGTCCCGTACAATTTTGAGACCTGCTCCCAGGGAATCCTGTACCGGATGAGAGATGCGGTCTTTCAGAAACTCCTGGCGGAGGATTTTGACTTTTTTAATCACAACAGGACCGGCGATCTGATGTCCCGGCAGACGGGCGATATGGATGCGATCCGGAATTTCACCGCTTCGACGATTTATACGATCTATGAGAGTGTACTGTATTTTATTTTCGCGCTGGTCATGGTCTTCACAGTCAACGGACGTCTCGCAGTGAGTATGCTGTGTATTCTTCCGTTTACGGCGCTGACGACGTTTCTGCAGATGCGGGCGGTCAAGCCTGCCTTTCACAGGATCCGCCGGCAGTTTTCCTCGCTGAATACTTATGTGCAGGAAAATATCAGCGGAAACCGTGTCGTCAAGGCGTTCGCAAAGGAAGACTTTGAGATGGAGAAATTTGAGAAGGAAAACGATGCGTACCGGGACGCGGAGCTGGCCTGTGCTTCGATCTGGACGAAATACGTTCCGGTCTTTGAACTGTTTTCCAATATTCTCACCGTCGTGCTGATGCTGTACGGCGGGATCCTGGCTCTTCAGGGAGAAATCACCGTCGGAAATATGGTGACGGTCAACGGCTATCTCTGGATGCTCAACATGCCGCTGCGGATGGCCGGATGGTATATCAACGATATCCAGCGGTTCATTACTTCTGTGGAAAAGATTTACAGTACCTTTTCCGTGGAACCGCGGATCCTGAATCACCGGAAATGTAAGGAGAAGACAGATTACCGCGGCGAGGTGGAATTCTGCCATGTCTCCTATCAGGCGGACGGCGAGAATATCCTGAAAGATATCACCTTTCATGTGAAGCCGGGGCAAACCGTGGGTATCCTCGGTCCGACAGGCGCCGGAAAATCCACGCTGATGAATCTGCTGTGCCGTTTTTACGATGTCTCCAGCGGAGCGATCCTGGTCGACGGGGAGGATATCCGCCGGCTCAACCTTCAGAATCTCAGAGACCATATCGGTATGGCGATGCAGGACGTCTTTCTGTTCTCCGACACCATTGAAGGCAATATCGCCTACGGAAGGCCGGACTGCTCCTTTGAGACCGTGAAAAACGCCTCCGTCATGGCGGATGCAGACAACTTTATCCGGGGGATCCCCGACGGCTACGACACGATCGTCGGCGAGCGAGGCGTCGGCCTGTCCGGCGGTCAGAAACAGAGAATCTCGCTGGCCCGCGCGCTTGTCAAAGACCCTGCGATCCTGATCCTGGACGATACGACCTCCGCGGTGGATATGGAGACAGAGACTTATATCCAGCAGCAGCTGAAAACCCTGGGGGAAAACCACACGATCTTTATCATCGCCTACCGTATCTCATCGATCAAGGACGCGGATCAGATCCTCGTGCTGGAAAACGGAACCATCAGCGAACAGGGTACCCACGAAGAACTGCTGCGCAACGGCGGTTACTATGCACAGGTATTTGAACATCAATACGGAAAGGAGGCAATGACAGATGGCCAGAAATAAATACGACGTAGACGAGATCATAGAAGAGCAGTTTGACGTCCGGCAGCTGCTCCGCCTGGGAAAATATGTGGTTCCCTATAAAAAGAAGATGATCCTGGCGGCAGTTCTCATGCTGTCCTCCAGCGCACTGACGATGCTGATCCCGATTTTTTTCATGCGGGTCATCGACCAGTGTATCCCGAACCGGGATATGAGCGGGATCATCCGCTACAGCATTCTGTCCCTGCTGCTGATCCTGTATTCCGTGATCACCTTAAGGGCAAAGATCCAGATCACCAACCAGGTGGGACAAAGCGTAATCCATCAGCTTCGGACCGATCTGTTTGCCCACCTGCAGGAACTGCCATTTTCCTATTATGACAGCAGACCCCACGGAAAAATCCAGGTGCGCGTGGTCAATTACGTCAATAACCTGAGCGATCTACTGTCCAACGGCCTGATCAACACGATCACAGACCTTTGCAGCCTGGTATTTATCATCGGATTTATGCTCTCGATCAACTGGAAGCTGACACTGATGTGTATGTGCGGTCTTCCGGTGCTGGCGCTGTTTGCGGCGCTGATCAAACGGCGGCAGCATCTGGCCTGGCAGATCCAGAGCAATAAGCAGTCAAACCTGAACGCCTACATTGCCGAGAGCATCAACGGCGTCAGAGTCACGCAATCCTTCGTGCGTGAAGAGAAAAACAGGGAGATTTTCAACAATCTCAGCAACAGTTACCGGACTTCCTGGATGAAGGCGGTGCGCTTTAATTTCATGATGGGACCGACCGTGGATATGATCTCCGTCATCACGACTGCATTTCTCTATGTGGTGATCGTGCAGTGGGTCAGCCACGATGTGTCCGGTGCTTCCGTCGGCGTCCTGGTGGCATTTACCAGCTATATCAGCCGTTTCTGGTCACCGATCACAACACTGGCAAACTTTTACAACTCCCTGCTGACAGCGATCTCCTACCTGGAGCGTATTTTCGAGACCATCGACGAGCCGGTGGCTGTCAAGGATGCTCCCGACGCCGCCGAGATGCCGCCGATCACCGGAAAAGTCACCTTTGACCATGTAAATTTCAGCTATGAGGACGGCGTAAAGATCCTGAATGATGTCAGCTTCACCGCCCGGCCGGGAGAATCCTTTGCGATCGTCGGTCCGACAGGCGCCGGAAAGACTACCATCGTCAATCTGCTGAGCCGTTTTTATAACGTAGGCAGCGGCGCCGTGCTGGTGGACGACATCGATATCTCAAAAGTGACGCTTCATTCTCTGCGGACGCAGATGGGCGTCATGATGCAGGACAGCTTTATCTTTTCCGGGACAATCATGGACAACATCCGTTACGGAAACAAGACGGCTTCCGACGAGGACGTCATCCGGGCTGCGAAAACCGTCTGCGCCCACGACTTTATCATGCAGATGGAAGACGGTTATCAGACGCAGGTCAACGAACGGGGCAGCCGTCTCTCTGCCGGACAGCGTCAGTTGATCTCCTTTGCACGGGCGCTGCTGGCGGATCCCAAGATCCTGATCCTCGACGAGGCGACTTCCAGCATCGATACAGAGACAGAGATCGCACTGCAGAAAGGACTGAATGAACTGCTGAAAGGACGTACTTCCTTTATCATTGCCCATCGGCTATCCACGATTAAAAACTGTGACACGATCCTCTATGTGGACAAGGGAAAGATCCAGGAACGCGGAAATCATCAGGAACTGCTGCGTTTAAAAGGCGCATATTACGACTTGTATATGTCGCAGTACAGCTTTCTGCAGAACAGTTGAGTGTTCTGTTTGCTTTCGGGATGCCGCCCCCGCCGGAGCAAGATGCTTTCACAGCCCAAAATTTTTAACGCGTGTGAAAGTACCCTGCTCCACAGGCACTATATTTTCACACGGTCTGCGCAGTAAATGCGCAGACCTGGCTGAACGGTTACGTAACCGTTTAAAAAAACAAAAAAATTGTAGAAAAAATTGTTGACAATTTGATGTTTCTCTGGTAAACTCTTTTCTTGTAGCGAGCCGATAAAACTCAATACAGATGCTGCCTTGGCTCAGTTGGTAGAGCGTCGCCTTGGTAAGGCGGAGGTCGGCGGTTCAAATCCGCTAGGCAGCTTTTCAGGAATCTCTGAATACAGAGGTTCCTTTTTTATTCCATTCTTCCACTGGAAACAGCACATCCGGATTGCGTTTTGTCGGCTCGCACAAGAAAAATCAGGAGACTGCAGGACTCACTTCCGCGAACGAGCCTGACAGGTCTCCTGCATTGCTTGCCGCAAGGATCACAGATATTTTTTCATATTGTCCAAAACCACCTGGTAGCCATTCGCATACATATGGATGCCTTCAATGGTAAACTCTTTTTTCAGTTTTCCCCTTTCATCCGTCAGTCCGTCGTTGACATTGATGAACTGACACCCCAATTCTTTGGCAAGCTTTTCCACCGCCTGATTGGCCAGCGCAATATTTTCATTGTTCCTGGTGGCAAACATTTCCGCAGCCATCGACGAGTCGGGAAGTTTGTCCGTCTCGTTAACCGGATAGTAAGCCATCAGAGTGATCTCCGCCTGAGGCAGGCGCTCTCTGATCTGCGTAAGAATCTTCCGATAATTGGCCATCAGCGTCTCCAGGCGGTATTCCGGCCTGCTGATATCGTTGGTACCGATATTGATAAAAATCCGTGACGGTTCCGTGCCGTAGACCATCTCTTCCATATATTGAAGCATATCGTCCGTTGTAAAACCGCCGATCCCGCGGTTGTAGATCACCTGCGTCATGCCGCTGCTCATGAGAAGTTCATTGATCGGAAACTGCTCCATCAGAGAAGAGCCGGTAAAAAGGATTTCTCCTTTTCTGGCATAGCGGTTGAGGATGCGGTAACGTTCCAGTTTCGTCTGCTGCTCCGAACGCATCTGCTGTTCCATCCATTCTTCCATTTCCCGGTTTTTTCTGTCCATTTTCTTTTTCCTCCATGCTTAATTTTTTTATTCATAACTGGCCCGTTTTCCACCCGGGACCATGTACTTTTCACTGCCCCTTTTCCTGCTTTATTATAAATCCTTTTTGTCCATCGGACAACTGTATAGCCGGCGTATTTCAGGAATACGCAACAGGAATATACCAAAAAGGAAATCAGCCTGAAACAGGCGCCCTGTGTACGGCACGTCTGTTCCAGGCTGATTTCTGATTTCCGGAGAAATCTGATCTATATGTGTGTGATGAGGCACGCGGCCGTTCCTGTGATGGAGCGGTCGCCGATGAAACTTATTTCAATGTTTTGTTTTCTTTTACTGCCACTGCAATGGACACATCCGGCACATAGCACGGGATCAGCATCGCCTGCAGTGCATGGTAAAGGTCGGATTTTCCGGGCCATACTGTTCCAATCACATGATTTTCGCGGTCCAACTGATGGAACCAGGAACCGTTGACGTGATCGATCACCGTCTCGTCCAGATACTGCATAAAATCCGCATAATTATCCGCATACTTCTCTTTTCCGGTCACATGATACAGGACAGAAGATGTATTGATCGCCTCGGCAAGCGTCCAGTGCATTCTGTCATGTACCACCGGATTTCCGTTCCAGTCGGTGGTATATACGATTCCCGGAGCGCCGTCGGCATTCCATGCGTCTCCCACCGCGCGGTTGTAGAGATTTTCCGCAATCGTCAGATACTTCTGCGCCTCTCCCCCGGCAGAGCCGTAGGTGGAAAGCGCCCACTGAACGATCAGTCTCGCCCACTCGATCCCGTGGCCCGGAGTCGCGCCATAAGGTTTAAACGGATCGTCCGGCTGTTCCTTGTTGCACTCCAGATCTGCAGTCCAGTCCTTTGTAAAATGTTCCGGGATCCGCCACTGATTCTCCTCCGCCCAGCCGGATACGTGATCGATGATACGTCCCGCTCTGACGCGGTACTTTTCATCACCGGTGACGTCTGCGGCCGCCAAAAACGCTTCCACGGTATGCATGTTAGCGTTCAGTCCGCGGTAGTCATCCAGAACAGTAAACTCCGTATTCCAGGTATCGCAGGAAAGACCTTCCTCCTCGTTCCAGAAGCGCAGGTCATAAAGCGCCAACGCCTCGTCCAGCAGTTCCTTCGCTCCCGGCCGTCCGGCGAGCAGCGCTGAGGATGCCGCGAGGATCACGAATGCATGGGCATAGCACTGTTTCGTCGGGACAATCTCTCCGGCTGCCGTCCGCCCTGCATACCATCCTCCGTTCTCTGTGTCGTGGAGTTCTCCCCGCAGACCTTTCAGCCCGGCGTCCGCCAGTTCTTCACTTCCCGGATGGCCGAGAAAGGATCCGAGGCTGTAAACGTGCACCATCCGGCTGGTGATCCAGGTCTCACGGTTTCTGTCCTTCCACGGAGTTCCGTCGTCCCCCAGATAATAGGATCCGCCGCCCGGCGACGGAAACTGATGTCCGAAACTCAGAAGATTGTTCCGGACTTTTTCCAGGAATTTCCGATTTTCCAGCGTATCGATCTGATACTTTTCACTGCATTCCTTCATAAAAATACTATCTCCCTTTCTCCAGATCTCTTCCCGCAGGCACCGCCCGGCGGCAGGCCTGCACATCCCTCCGACGGTACAGTGTGTCTGCGGGCAGGTAATGATGAACCGGGATCCCCTGAGAAGCCCCCAGGAGCATCATCCGATATCGTATACGCTCCGCACGCTGACCTTTCCGGCATCGCCTTCAAGGATCCGTACACGCTTCTCTCCCGCTTCCATATCAAAATAATTGTCCGACAGGATCAGGTCTTCCTTTTCATTCTGCAGTTCCACGAACCCGGCATACGCTTCCGCGCGGACAACCAGCTCATCGCCTTCTCTGCGCACAGTAAGCGCCGGATCCCGGTACTGATAGAACTTCGGCATGGAAAACAGAACGCTTCCCTCCGAGATCACTTTCCCGTTCATCAGGCACTCATAGACCACATGATGTTCCAGGTAATCAGCTTCCGGAAACTCTTCTTTTTCCAGCCATACCCCGTCAAGCGGCGGAACTTTCACTTCTCTGCACTTCTCCTCGCCGATCACTCGGGAACGGCTGTCGCGCAGGCTCCAGCGCACCAGAACCTTCTGCTCCTGCATCGTCTCGTTGGCAACATGCAGCCGGATGCTTTTCTCTACATCGTAAAACCGCGCATTCGGATTCGGATCCTGGGACAGGAGTCCCTCCTCGCAGCAGGAGATCATCACAGGAGCGAAGAACCGTTTTTCAAAATACTGCAGAGCCTTCCAGCGCCCGAAATAATCGATGGAGGACCAGGAAGCCACCGGCCAGCAGTCGTTCAGCTGCCAGACGATCGCGCCCATACATTGCCCCCTGTGGCGTCTCCAGTGCTCCACCGCGTACCGCATCGCCTGTCCCTGCATGATCTGGGATGCATAGACCAGATGCGAGAGATCCTTCGGGTACCGCAGATACTGGGCAAGATAAATCATCATCTTGGCGTAACCGTTTTCACTTCTCTGATGTTTCTCCATTACATAGGAAAAGACATTTCTGTCCTCCTCTTCCGTAAAGCTCTCGATGGTTTTCATGGCCGGGAGCGACTCAAAACCAAACTCGGAAGCATAGCGGAAATTGTGGCGACGGTAATCGGTGAACGGCTGATAGCCGTGCCACACCTTCCAGTAATGGGCGTCTCCCCGCGTCTCATCGTGGGGCTCGTCAAAGTCGCCGCCCGAGGACGGACTGGAAGGCCAGTAAAAGGTATCAGGATCCTCCCGCTTCACGATTTTCGGGATCACATAGCTGTACATTCTCGTATAATCGCCGCGAAGCAGCGGAGTCTCGCCGTAACCGTCGTAGATCATGCCCTCCATCTCATTGTTTCCGCACCAGAGAGCAAGACAGGCGTGATGGCGGATCCTGTGGACATTATCCTCGATCTCATGGGAGATATTCTCCTCAAACTCCTCCGTCAGCCGATAGGTCGAACAGGCAAACATGAAATCCTGCCATACGAGAAATCCATATTCATCGCAGAGATCGTAAAACCAGTCGTCCGGATAATAGGCGCCTCCCCACACCCGGATGGTATTGTAATTTGCCCGGGCGCACTGTTCCATCAGCTTTGCCGTCCGCTCCCGGTTTCTCCGGGACAGAAGAGAATCCTCTGGAATATAATCCGCGCCCATCGCGAAGATTGTGACACCGTTGACTTCATGGGCAAAGCTTTCGCCCCATGCGTCTTTTTCGATATGCATCTTCATCGTGCGCAGGCCGATGCGTTTCTCCCACACATCCGCCGGCTTTTCTCCCGCCAGAAGTTCGACTCTGACCCGGTAAAGGTCCTGCCGGCCGAACCCTCTGGGCCACCAGAGCTTCGGATCTTCCACCAGAAGTTCCCTCTGATCTCCTTCGCAGACAAATGTCCGGCCGGCCGGATCCGTCACTGTGATTCTGACAGGAAGGCACTGCGCGCCGGATGTATGAACCTGAAAGGTCAGCCGCACCTGTCCGTTTTCATGGAACTGGCGCACCAGGACATCCTCGATCCTGCTTTCTTCCTCTCCCAGCAGCACAACATTCCGGAAGATTCCCATATCCGGCAGCTTCGGCGCCCAGTCCCATCCGGACATATAATTCGCTTTCCGCAGATAGCAGAAACCGTCGATGGTATCTGTATTGCAGGGGATCGCTCCCTGTTTTTCCACCTGGTCCTCCATATAACGGACCGGAGAATGGAACTGCACCTCCAGAAGATTTCCCTGACGCTTCAGCAGCTTTTCCACGGAAAACTCCCAGACACGGTGCATGTTAAACACGCTCCCGATCTCCACACCGTTGAGAATAATGTCCGCCAGCGTGTCGATCCCCTCAAATCTCAGCCAGATCTTCCGGCAGTTCAGAAGCTTTTCCGAAACATCAAACTCTGTCTGATACCGGCAGTCCTCCCTCGAATAGGGATATGCTTCCTTTTCATTGTCACGATAGTAAGGATCCCCAACCTGATGATATTTCAGCAGGTCCCCATACATGGAAAACGGCACCTCCGTCTCCAAAAATCCGCTGTTCCACAACAGCTTCCAGTTTTTTACAAGTTCCTGTCTTTCCATCCGCCCTCTCCCGGCCTCCTTTTTTATCCCCTATGGCTTGCTTCGGGGTGTGATAGTTTACGCCCTCAGGCGCTGTGTTTCCATACAGTCTGTGCGGCAAAGGCGCAGACTGTATGGAGCACGATATACTCGAAAAAACGTTCTCAGCGAAACAGTATGGCATAGAAAGCGGCTTATACCAGTTTCACGGTCACTACTTCGTACGGCTTGATCACAAATTCCACTTCGTTTCCTGTTACCTTTGCCTCCTGCTCCACTTCTTCCAGCAGATTGCAAATATATGCCTTTTCAAATGCCCGGTTGAACGTCATTTTCACCTTTGTCCGCGCGTTTTCGGACTCATACATACGCACGATCGTTCCCTGACCGTCCTCCGCCTTCTTGACCGTCTCCAGGATCACGTTCGGCTGATCCACAGATACCAGGGAGAATCTTCCCTCCGGCGCATTGCCTTCCATGACCAGCGCCGGCTGATTCAGATTGTAGCTTTCTGCAACAGTGCCCGCCGCTCTCCAGTTTTCCGTGTGGGGATAGAGCGCATAGAGGATCTCGTGTTCTTCCTGATCACTGACAGGATTCGGCTCGATTCCGGATTTGATCAGTGTCAGAGCCATATTGCTGTCTTTTACGGAGTGGCCGTACTTGCAGTCGTTGAGCAGGCTGACGCCGTAATGTCCTTCAGAAACGTCGATCCACTTCTGTCCGCAGCTTTCAAACCGCGCCACATCCCAGCTTGTATTCTGATGAGTCTTTCTCGTCAGGTTTCCAAACTGAACGTCGAAGGTTGCCTCATCTGTATGTACATCTACCGGGAAATGTACCTTCAGCAATGTCTGATGCTCTTTCCAGTCCACATGAGTACGGAAATCGATCCTTCTGCTGTCCGCATAGAAATAAATGGTCTGGCAGATCGTGGATTTCGAAGCTTTCCGCTCGATCTCCAGCGCCGCGCGCACCGGTCCCATTTCTACCCATTCCATCCGCTCTACGGAATCGATATCCCAGTATTTCTCGGTATAGAAAATATCGATATCCCAGTTGTCATAGTACATCGGCTTGTCCTCATACATGCGCATCAGATTCAGCCGCTCGCCTTCCCGCACCACTTCACGGTCATTTTCCTTGTCGTAGATGCTGGTAAACAGCCCCTGCGCATCCAGGCGTACCGTGTAGAACGGAGTCTCCAGGCAATGATCATTTACCAGACAGAACGGACTTTCTGCTTCGCCGTCTGTGCTTTCCTTATGTCCTTTTGTGAACGTCTGGTATCCCTTGGACGGAAGGTTCTCCACATAAACTACCGCGCCGTCCGCTGTCTGCTGTACCGGCCATGCGTTTCCGTCTCCGTCATACAGCACCTCCGCGTCACAGGCGCCGAGAGAAACCACATCGTTTCTCTGATTTCCGGTGGTGTTGAAGATCGTAATGCCGTCTCCGCTCTCCAGCAGAGCCTTCTCCCGCTCTCCGATCAGCGCTTTCAGTTCAGCGGCAATCTCCGCATATTCCTGCTCCGTCACCTCGTAAACCTCATGGATCGCAGAACCCGGCAGAATATCGTGGAACTGATTGATCAATACCTTTTTCCACATCGCGTCCAGTTCCTCCGTCGGATAAGAAACCTTGTCTCCCGCGAGAACGGCAAGCAGTTCCAGATCCATCAGGCCAAGCTCGGATTTCCGGTTGGAACGTTTATTTCTTCCCATGGAGGTCAGCGTTCCTCTGTGGTACTCGAAGTAGAATTCGCCCTCCCACACCGGCAGGCGCGGGTTGTCCTCCACCCGTTCTTTCAATTCATCGAAATAAGTCCGTGCAAATTCCTGGCGTACCATCGGAATCCCCTTGATCCCTTTCTCCATACGCTTGGAGGTCTCCAGCATCTCTCTGGTCGGGCCGCCGCCTCCGTCTCCGTAGCCGTAGGAGATCAGGATGTCGTTGTTGATATCCTTGTTCTGATAGCGCATCCATCCACCCATGATCGCATCCGGGTGCAGCATGCCGTTGTAGGTCGTAAAGAAGTCATGAATCGGCTGATTGACGCCAAGGGTCGTGATCAGATGGGTCAGGACCTCGCTTCCGTCGATTCCTCTCCACATCATGGTATCGTACGGGATTTTATTGAACTGGTTCCATGCCAGCTTCGTAGTCATAAAATAGTCGATCCCGCATTTTTTCATGATCTGCGGCAGAGCTCCTGAATAGCCGAATACGTCCGGCAGCCACAGGATCCGGTTATCTACGCCGAACTCTTCCTTAAAAAATTTCTTTCCGTGCATGAACTGACGTACCAGAGATTCTCCTGAAGTCAGGTTGCAGTCCGCTTCGACCCACATACCGCCTTCCGGCTCCCAGCGTTTTTCTTTTACGCGCTCCTTGATCTGGTCATAAAGTTCCGGATATCTCTCCTTCAGGAACGCATACAGCTGTGGCTGGCTGGACATAAACTTGTAATTCGGATACTCTTCCATCAGCTTCAGCGCCGTAGCAAAGCTTCTTCCCGTTTTTTCTCTTGTCTGCGCGACCGTCCACCACCATGCCACATCAATGTGGGTATGTCCGATACAGGTCGCGATCACATCTTTGTATCCCGCCATATCCGAATAAAGCGCCTGGTCGATGTAATCGGAAGCCTCCTGCAGCGTCCGGTAAAAATCATCGGAATACGGAGTCCGCAGATCCAGATAATTGACCGTATTATTCAGGATGTTCTCGATATCTTTCCGGTTCTTGTCGTCTTCCTCCATCCGGGAGAATGCGGAGAGCGGCACCCACAGATCATAGTACAGCTTTTCAATTTTGTCGTCGATCTCCTGCATGTCCACAAACAGATTAAATTCCGTGTGCTCCGTACCCGTATAGGACTGGAGGTCCAGAACCAGTGTCTCCCCTGCCTTCGCCTCCGGACACAGGAACACGTCTCTGTGATTCAGGTCGATGCCCTGAACGACCTTGCCGTTGACAAACAGAAGGAACTGCGGATTTTTCGCGTCAAATCCCTCTTCCACCTGCGTGCGCACATGCATCCACATCCGCTTTCCGTCCAGTTCCTGCGGAACCGTATATTCCGTCCGGAACCAGTAGTGACGGTCCAGACCGTACCAGTGCATCGTCTTGCAGTCAAAATCCTCCCACGGAATCGGATCCGCGTCGGCATCCTCCGGGCGGATATAGTTTCCCTCCTTGTACTTCCAGTTTTCCACCGGAAAACTCTGTTTTACTTTGAGCTTTTTCAGTTCGTTGCAGATTACGTTGACTCTCTTGTCCAGAAAATACATGCTTCCTCCTTCTGATCCTCTCCCACGCGTCTTCCGGCGCGGCGGATCGTTTATTTTTTATTCTTATTTATTTTCATTCTTATTTCCTTTTTTCTCCCTGAATCGTCACTGTCCGGTCCCTGCTGTCATAGGAAAACAGTGCAGTCCGGGTTTCTTCCTCCCAGCAGACAGAAAGCTTCACCGGCTCCCCGTCCTCATCCCATGCCGCCGCCTGCGCCGGTTCCCACGGCAGGCGGAGCCGTATATGTACATGAATCCGATCCGCTGCCTTGACTTCCAATACAAAACGATCTTCTTTGCAGTCCATGCGGAAAATCCTCGCCGCCGTCGCAATCACGGCGAACGGCTGATCCTCGATCTTCCCGTAATCAAAGAACAATCCTTCCTGCCCTTCGCAGATCCGGATCCTGCGCACCAGCGGAAAACCGTCTTCCATCAGATCCGCAAATTTTCCCTCGCAGGCATAAGCCCCGCCGGTACTCTCTTCCATCACAGCAGCGATCCGGTAAGGCCCCCGCTCCATTGCAAGGTAATTCCTGTCCTCCCAGCGGTAGCCGCACTGCGCCAGCGCTGACCGCACAAACTCCCGGTACGTTTCCGCCAGGCCGTCACCGAGCGTCATCGCTGCGGGAGCCTCGGCAAACACTGCCAGTTTTCCCGCTCCTGCCGGGTAAACTCCCGTCCGTGGATGGTCCAGCCCCAGCAGCGCAAACAGATGGTCCGCACACGTCTGATACTGCACGCTCCACCATTGGTCCGCCCAATGATACGGATCGCTGCCGTCTCCCACGTAGATCAGACAGCCTCCGGCTCTGACCCAATCCGCAAGGATCTCATTGTACACTTCCGACTCCGCCTTCATATATTCATAGCTGAGAATCAGATAGCGATATCCGGAAAGATAGTTGCTTCCCGCTTTCGCATGCTCCAGGTACAGGGGCTGTACCGGAAGGCCGTGTTTGAGAAGCGGCAGGACCAGGCCGAAAAAGTCCGGATAGGCACAGCTGGCGCGGTAGGCCTGAAAGGCGCCTGCATCGCGGCCAAGCTCCCGATAAAATTCCGCCTCTTCCGGACGGCCTTTCAGCGACAGGATCTTTTCATTGACGGCATCCTCTCCGCCTCTCATACAGATCTCGCTTTTTTCTCCTTCCGGCCCGCAAACAGTCACGAAATCAGGAAAGTTTCTCTGATGCATACTGCTGTCCGAGACAAGGATTCCCACCGGAAAGGAATTTCCGAGGAATTCCCACTCTTCCTGCTCCATATTTCCAAGCGTCTGGAACATGGCCGATAGCATCGTCGCATACTCTCCCGGGATATCCTTCGCCCCTTCCATATCCGTCGTGGGGATCAGTCCGTCAGCCAACCCCACTTTACGCGGATATCGCCCGTTAAACACCCGGTCCGGCCAGGGGCAGATCTCATAACGGCTGACCTTCGGCCAGAACAGAGATGCTGTGAGAGTCTTCCGGTAATTGCTCCGGTAATCCTCCCACCGTTCTTCCGGAAAATCCTCCACCGGATCCTGGAGAAACCACATCCGTTTGCCGGTGCCGCAGAGCAGTTCCTGCATGCTCCCATATTCCAGATACGCGGTCTCAAAAGTCCGCTTTTTATAATGTCCCCGGTATACATTTCCGGTCCCGCTGGTCCCCGACCAGACCTGCGCAATGAAACCGTCTATATTCTCCATTTCTGTCATACGGCTTCCCGGACTCATGATCTTCCACTGCGTATAATTGATGTGGCTGTGGCTGGCCACGTAAAAATCCGTCTCTCTGCCGCAGTTTTTCCGGGAATACTCTTTCACGGAACGGCTCAGCGTTTCCACAAGACGCACATACAGCTGCGCCTTCAGGGCGCTACATTTTCTGCGTCCCGTCACCGAAGTATGGGGCGCCTGCCACGGTTCCCTGTAAAACGCCTCATACTCCCGGCGGAAAGCCGGAGAGTAACCGCCGGCGTCCCAGAATTCCGGCTCCTCCATGTGGATCGCCGAAATCCCATGATCCACCAGACGGCAGAGCTTCTCCGAAAGATATTCCGCAAAATTCATCGTCGGAACCATATAGGGAATATTGACCCCATGCATGATCTTTTCTCCGCGGCGGTCCTGCTGGCATTCGTCCCAGTGTTCCCGTCCGTCCCAGCGTCCGTCCAGATAATCGTCATAGGACCCCCAGGCGCATCCCGTCATCAGATGTACCTCGTACCCTTTGCTCCGATATTCATCGATCCTTTCCTGCAACGTTTTGTCCAGTCCATAGACCATCACAAAGTCACACTGGAGATCCAGTTCCGGCTTCCACGGCTGGATCTCCTGATAGCCGGTTCTCAGTTCTTTTTTATCTCTTATGAATCCCATTCCTGTTTTGTCACATACGGCTGCCGTCAGAATATGCACGCTGCATTTTTTCTGCGACGGCAGACCACATCTCCCTTCTCTGTCTTGACAAGTTTCTGTTCTGTCTTTGGCATCCGCCAAACCGGCGGGTCCGGCAGGCGGATCCGGGAATCCCCGACGGGCCTCAGTTTTCCACCCACACTGCCGTATGCGGCATCAGGATTCCGCGGCCGTTTTTATCGGTTCCGGCCGGATATTGATAATCTTCCGAGGCATACTTCACCGGCAGAATATACGGTGTGGATCGATGGTTTACGATGACCATGCCGTTTTCAAACACACCCGTCTCGATCCCCCGGTCAGCGATCTCGCCGGCCGGCTCCAGATGCCTGCCAAACAGGTCCTCCAGCAATGTGGTCTTCGCCTGACGGATCGGATACATCTCCTTGTTGTTCTGCTCGTAAGGCACATGTGGAATGTTTTTCGCCGTGTAGGAAGCGCCCATCTGCACACCGAAGGAATAGGCCGTTCCCTGTATTGCATCTTCCGCTCTGCCGGCAGCGCTGCGATACTTTTCAGAGACGGAAAGATGCTCCTTCTCATACATTACCACACATTGCCCCTGCCCGTCTACATAATCGGAAAGACTCTTTCCGCCGGGATACCGGCAGAACCGAACGCCCTGCGGGATCACCACTTTTCCGCAGCGGTACGGCGTCTTCGGACACGCTTCTCCACGGATTCCAAAACAGTTTTCCGCCAGACCGTCCTCCGGTCCGTGGATGAGAATACCGCCTTCTCCGACCCACCGGATCACTTCCCGCTCCATGGTCTCATGACTGTCCACGTGATAACAGTCGTTGGCGGGAACGATCAGCACCCGGTAACTGTCCAGGTTTCCCCTCTCGATCTCATGGCTGCTGATCACGTCTGCCTGGTAGCCCAGATCACAGCAGATTTTATACCATCCCAGCAGATCAAGACGACGAATCTTATTGTCCCCTACCTCGAAAGGCTCATAGTGGGCCATCTCTGACGGAAACAGGATCGCGATCTCCTTTTTCCGTTCTCCCTTCCGGCGTTCCAGCACCCTGGCACACCAGTCGTTTCCGATCCGCAGAGAATCCTGAAAATCACCGTCCATGCGGTTCATCACCCCGCCGTCGTCGAGTCCGTTCATCCCATAACAGGTGTAACCGTCGATCCCGCAGGCCGTCATCGTGGCAACGATCTCTGCAGGCGACAGCTGCGCATACAGATCATTGTAAATAAATCTTCCCCAATAAGTACCGCCGATGAATGTTTTTCCCTCGTTCATCACCCGCATCATGCTGTGCTGGCAGGAGGTCACATAGGCGTCCGGAATTCCATCGGGCGTCGTCGGCACTGTGATGAAATGGCAGGAATCCACATACGGGGCCAGCGCATAGATATCGATCCCCCGCATTGCCGTATCCCACAGTTCACTGAAGTCATTGTCGTGATCACACTGGCTTCTTCCGTAAATATTAAGGAAATATCCCCACTGGGTCATGTCCGGGCACAGAAACAGATCCGGATTTTTTTCCTTGAGCCGCTGCTGCATATCCCGGAAGTAAAGGATCTGCTCCCGCATCTTCCAGCGGGCATTGTCCCTCCAGATCACAAACTGAGCGGTCTGAGATTTCACATCCTCCTCGCTAAAGAAATTTTCCTCTCCGAAACGGAGACCGTACCAATATTCCTCCGGTTTCAGTTCTGAAAATTCCTTCACGGACGTTCCGTAAATGCGGTTCAGAGCTTCCACATTTCCCTGATAAGATTCTCTGAGAAAGTCCGTGTAGCGGCGGATTCCCTCCCCGTCAAAGCTGGGCGCCACAATAGGATCCCACATGCTGCACACGGGAACGACAGTCCCGCCTGTGTCTTCCATGACGCAGCGGGTGCAGCCGTCCTTATAGGAATCCATGATCCGCTCCACGTGATCTTTCATCGATGTTCTGGCCGCGTCCGACCAGTACTTATACCACTTTCCCGGGCTGCCGTCGGCAGCCACAGTCTCCTCCCCGAAGATCGGAGGACTGAACCGGATGTGCGGATAGAGATTGTCCCCATTCAGATAGAGCAGGAGAAAATTGTAAGTCAATCCATGTCTCAGAGCGGATTGTCCCATGTATTCCTGCATCTTTACATACTGGCTCAGAGCGCCGGTCTCGTAGCGTTCTCTGAAATCCTCCCAGGCCTTTGTGTCAAACATGACGCTGTTAAATCCCAGTTCGCGGATCAGTTCCATCGTCTCGTCCACAAACTGTTCATCGTCATAGGCAGGACAGTAAAAATTTCCGAATATTACATTGAAATACGGCTTCTTCGTCTTGGTTTCCATCATCTTCACGGCAGCCGGTTCCTCCTTTTTTCTGTTTCCTCATTCCTGTGCGGTCAGACGCCGCTGTAAACCGGAATATTTCCGGCGATCTATTTCCGTGTGGCAGTTCAGCGGACGGAACTATCACATTTTCGTTGCGCTGCGCTCAAAAGGGACTGTCACAAAAATCCTATGCTGATATTCTTTCTGCCTTTCTGTAACAATCCCACATTTCTGCCGGCCGCCGCCCGGTTTTCGCTCCAGCGCGCCCCGGACGGCCGCCGCCTTTTTCAGTTATCTGTCATACTTTCCGCCCGTCTCATACTCCCGGAACGGCTGCATGAATCATTTGCTTGCCATAAACTCGTCAACCTGACGCTGTGCTTCGTCCAGAACGTCCTGGAATCCCGCATTCATCAGTTCTTCCTTGATCTCCGGTACAGCCACTGCCGGATCCTGAACGCCGGTCATTACCTCACTGCGGTAGCGCAGCCAGATCTCATTGCAGTTGGACAGCTTGTCCGCGATTTCCGTGGTATCCAGGGTAAATCCAAGGGTAACGGCCGGAACCGCCTGCTCATTCAGCGCTTTGATTTCATCCCACTGATCGTAAATATCTGTGTCTTCCGGTGTTACAACAAAGAAGGTTGCCTGTGTATATCCTGCCCAGGACCAATCCTGATTCAGTTTGTGCACTTTTCCGTCATCGGTATACTCAAAGTTCACACCTTCCTCTCCGTAATAGAACATATCACGGAGTGTAGAATCGGAGTTCAGAAGGTTCAGTGTCTCCAGACATTTTTCCGGATATTTCGTGTTGGCAGAGATCATGTTGATCGAACCCTGCACGGTGTCGTTGGAAAGGATCGTGTCGCCGACTTTCTGTACCTCTACATCGCATCCCATAGCCGGTCCCCAGCTGGTCTTACCTGCGGATTCCCATCCCTGAGCGACTCTCCACATATTGTAGGTACGCGCTTCGGAAAGTGTGGAAGCATCCGGATTGATGATCCCTTTCTGATACCATTCATGCAGAGTCTCCAGTTCGGAATAGATGTCATCCTCTTCCAAAGTGAAGCATACTCTCGCATCCGGATCATCATATCTTACACCGAGGATCTGTGTTCCTGCTCCGATCCTGTCATACACGTCAAAAATGTAATAAACGCCGTCGTTCTTGACGTAAACAGGGTAATCGTTCTTATCTGCCTTCAGCTGCTCAAAAACAGGTGTCAGAGAATCCAGTTCGGTCAGCTGGGAGATGTCAAGATTGTATTCGTCGACGATCGACTTGTCCCATACCGCATAGTTGGAAATAGAACTGTCTTTGTAAGTCGGAACTCCGTAAATCTTTCCGTCTACGGTTACCGCCTCCCAATACTCTTCCGGCATCATCTCGTTCAAATCCGCCATGTACTCGTCTTTCAGATCGGTGATGTCATAGTAAGCGCCAAGTTTGATATCCGACACATAGTTTACAGTTGTTCCGAAGATAATATCATACGCCTCATTGGTACTGATGATAACATTTCGGCGGTTATCCCAGTCGCCGTATCCGACGATCTCAATGTCCAGGTTTACACCGATCTTCTCGCCGAGATAATCGTTTACTTTCTGGATCCAGCTGTCGTAATTGTCCGGCATTCCACTTCCCAGGCTCACCCACTTCAGAGTTACAATGTCTTCTCCGGCGCTGTTCTTTGCGGTTGATCCGCCGCCTCCGCCGCAGCCCGTTGCAAGTCCGAGTACCATCGTTGCTGTCAAACCCGCTGCAATTATTTTCTTTGCTTTCATTCTTTCCTCCTTCTCCCGCTTTTTGCGGATTTCATAATATTTAAAGCTTATGATCGGCAGCAGTCCTATTAATTGGCTGCCGGAATCCGCCCGCAGTCGTTCGCAGAGCAGCTGCTGCCCAAGCAATCGCTTTTTCCGTTACTCTTTTACAGAACCGATCGTCAGACCGGAGATAAAATATTTCTGGAAGAACGGATATGCACATGCGATCGGCAGGATGATGACGATCGCGATCGCCATACGCACGCTCTCCGTCGGCATCGACGCACGGTACTGCTGCATGGACAGACCGCCGTAGGGGTTGTTTGCCAGATACTCGATACTCTTCTGAATATTATTCAGCAGGGCCTGCATGGTCTGCAGATTCTTGTCCGAAATATACAGAGACGCCTGAAACCAGTCGTTCCAGTAGCCAAACGCCGCGAACATTCCGATGGTGGCCATGATCGGCTTGGAGATCGGAAGGATGATCTGTGCAAAAATACGGAACTGCCCGGCTCCGTCGATCTTCGCCGACTCAATGATCGCATCCGGGATTGTCGTCCGGAAGAAAGTCTTACAGATCGTTATGTTAAAGGACGAGCAGGCCAGAGGCAGGATCAACGCCCAGATCGTATTTCTCAGATTGAGGATATTTGCCACAACCACGTAACTCGCCAGCATACCGCCGTTGAAGATCATCGGGATAAAGATAACCCAGGTATACAGCTTTTTCAGTTTGAACGATGGCCGGGAAGCCACATATCCCATGGACAATGTCAACCATACTGCAATGATTGTACCGACGACCGTTACAAGTACGGACATTCCCACTGCCCGAAGGATCGTCCCCCTCTCATTCCAGAGGAATACGTACGCTGCATTGGATAATTCCTTGGGAATGATCTGATATCCGTTCGCCTGAATGCTTGCCTCACTGGTGATCGAAATAGAGAAGACGAAAACCAGCGGGAAAATACACATCAGTGCCAGGATCAGGAATATGATATTAAATACCACGTTTGTAGATTTTTTGATCTGATTGATCCCTGTTGTTTTATGTTTCTTTTTTACCACATCCATGTTCCGCGCCTCCTATATGATGGTATTTTCGTTGTCGATCTTACTTACCACCCAGTTTGCGATCAGGATCGTACCGCAGCTGCAGATCGACTGGAAGAAGGAAGCCGCAGCGGTCTGACCGATCGGCGAATTGGACTGGATCGCAACATACACATAAGTGTCAAAAGTAGAGACTGTCTTGTACAGAGACTGTGGAATTCCTCCTGTTACCTGATAAAACAGACCGAAGTCCGAGTTGAAGATCTTACCACAGTCAAGGATCAGCATCATGACGAAGACCGGCTTGATGCTCGGCAGTGTAATATACCTCGCCTGCTGCCATTTTGTCGCGCCGTCCATAACTGCCGCCTCATACAGCGACTGGTCGATGCCTGTGATACTTGCCAGATAGATGACCATTCCGTATCCCATACCCTTCCAGGTATTCAGGAAGATCAGAATGAACGGCCAGTATTTCGGCTCCTGATACCACATCACCGGATCAAATCCGAGAGAGGTGAGTATTCCATTGGCGTAACCGCGTTCCGGAGTCAGGATCGCATAGACGAAATAGCTGACAACTACCCATGACATAAAGTAAGGCAGGAACATCATCGTCTGATAAACCTTGGAACCTCTCTTGTTTCTCATGTTGCTGAGCATCAGCGCCGAACCGACTGCTACAGTCGCGCTGATGATGATAAACGCGATATTGTACAGGATCGTGTTCCGCAGAAGCATTGTAAACGCGTTTGATGTCAGGAAAAATTTAAAGTTTCCGAATCCTGCCCAGTCACTTGTCAGAAGACTGTACAGGAAACCGTGACCGCCGGACAGCTTGTACGTCTTGAACGCAATAATGATTCCGAACATCGGAAGATAGCAGAAGCAGGCGAACCAGATCAGCGTCGGGAGCGACAGCAAAGTCAGTTCGGTGTCATCCTTCGTCCATCTTTTCAGAAAACTCTTCTTTTTCCCTGTGGGTTTTGGTTTTTTTCCCATATCTGTTTTTACCTCCATTCCTTTTCATTTTCCTCCGCCAAAGAAGATGCGCTCTTTTCAGAAATTCCCTGCGGATTTCTGCGTTTTGCCTGTTTTAGAGCGCACTTTACCAGACTGTCGAACTTTTGGCAGCGCCCGGCAGCCTGTTTTCCTTATTTTCTTGTCTCCCACCTCATTTCCGGTTCGGTTTCCGGACGCAGGGAAGCCTGAGCGATCAGACCTCCCCGGACAATGATGCCATTTCCAGAACCTCAGATATATTTTTGAACGGTTGCGTCATTCCTTTTTCAAGTCTTTCACGGAATCCCTGAATATCATTTTCCCGGGTACCCGGTATACCTCACCTCCTTGTTTTTTTGGGTTCTCCATATATCTTACCATGCGTCTTGCCGCAACTTTTCCAATCTCCTCGATGTTTACCGCCACCGTCGTCAGCTGCGGCTCACACAATTCTGCATAGATATCATTGTCAAATCCGGTGACCGCCAGATCCTCCGGTACGCGGATCCCGTTTTTTCGGAGAACTTTTACCAGTCGGAAAGCCGTTTCGTCACAGTTACATACAAATGCTTCCGGCAGCTCCCCGGGAAGTTCCGGCTCGACTGCCACGCCTTCCTCGCTCCGGTCCGGGATACACCATTCCTGTCTCGGCTGCAGATGATGTTCCAGCATCGCTCTCAGGTAGCCAAGATATCTGTCTGTGATACTTGTGGTCGCCCCGATGGTTCCCACAAAACCAATCTCCGTATAACCCATCCGGATCAGATAATTTGTCATATCGTAAGAACTGTAGATGTTCTCTGTCACCACAGAATCTGACTTATGTGTCTCATCGTACACATCTACATACACTTTCGGCAGCGAAACCGCGTCGATCTTCTCTCTGACTTCCCGGTCCAGGATCCCGAGAAGGATCAGACCGTCAAACATTCCCTTGGTTTCCAGGGTCTCAATATCGCTTTTCAGACTCTCATGATTCGGCGTGATCATCATGCTGGAACAGGAAACCTTCCGCAGTTCATTGATAATCTTTTCGTACATTCCCATATAAAACTTGCCCACGTCTCCGGAGTTAAACCGGTCGCTCATGATGATTCCGACTTTCTTTGTCTTTTTCTGTCCGTAATCCGGCAGCGTATATCCATAATGATCGGCAAGATCAAAAATTTTCTTTTTCAGCTCTTCGCTGACTCCGTCTTTTCCGTTCAATGCTTTGGAAACTGTTACTTTACTGATATTCAGTTCATCTGCAATATCCTGCATGGAAATCGAATTTCTGGTAGCCATATCTTTATCACCTCTTAAATGTTTCCTAACATCTTATATATGTAGCTTAACTTTTTTTCTTTGTAATGTCAATCACTTTTCGTTAATTCGTATATTTTTTACAGTTTTTGTTTTTCATTTTTATGCAGAAATCATACGCATAGTGATTCCGCTTCTTTTTTCCGTTTATCTTTGCTCTGATCATACTTTTTTTTCACCCATAATTATCCCTCCGATCCGTTTTTCCGTCTTTGTTACTTAACATTTTGTTTCCGTTTTCATGGGTATATAAAGAAATTTCCACGCTTGCCCCTATAGACAGCATATCCCATAAAGTAACATTCGCGCAAGTACGAACAAAAAAAATAGCGGTTTTCTCTCACCGCTATTTTCCTGTGCAGATTTTATTCTTCCCGGTTCATCAGATACAGATAAGCGTCCTCCAACGTGATCTCCACCGGCCGGCATCTGATCTTTCCGCTCTCCGGCGGCTCGTCTCCGACAAACTTCATACTCATGCCCCTTTCCGTATACCGTCTGGAAGCCACCCGAAATCTCTGCTCCAGCTCCCTGGCCGTTTCCTCAGAATCCGTCTCGCAGAGCCACACATGCCCTCTGGCCTGGTTCAAAAGCCGGATCACAGATCCTTCATAGAGGAATCTGCCCTTTCTCATCACCGCCAGCTGGCTGCAGGTCGCCGCCAGATCCTCCACCACATGAGTAGAAAACAGTACGATCCGGTCCCTGGAAAAATCCACGAGAAGGTTACGGATACGGATCCGCTCTTCAGGATCCAGTCCGGTGGTCGGTTCGTCGACGATCAGAAACTCCGGATCATTGAGCAGCGCCTGGATCAGCCCGACTCTGCGCTTCATTCCTCCGGAAAGCTGACGGTTTTTCTTTTTCTGGTGTTCCGTAAGGCTGGTCTTCTCCAGATAACTGTCGATCCGTTCTCTGCATTCTCCCGCCGGCACTCCGGACAACTCCCCCAGATACTCCAAACACTCCCGCACTGTCAGATCCGGATAAAGATTCAATTCCTGGGGCAGATACCCGATCCGTTTCCGGATCTTCCCGTAATTTTTTTCACAGTATTCGATCCCGTCCAGCGATACGGTTCCCTGCGTCGGTTCAAGGATTGTCGTCAGTACCCGCATCAGGGTCGTCTTTCCCGCTCCGTTTTCTCCCAGAAGGCCGTAAATCCCATGATCCATCTGGAAATTCACATGATCCACCGCCGTTGTTCCATTTTTAAACCGCACCGTAAGTTTTTTTGCCGTTACTCCCATCATCCACGCACTCCTTTTCTGATCATCTTCGGCAGCAACGCCAGCAAAACAGCCGTCACCGCCAACGCCGCGCATTCTCCCAGCATCCATCCGAGATCTCCCGGCTCCAGGAGATCTCGGGACTGAAATGCAAGAGGATCCCAGTTCCCAAACAGCCGTTCCCCGACCGTAGAATTCATCAGCATCCAGATAGCGATACTCCCGCCGATCCCGGCCCAGAGATTCCGGAAACGATTGGTCAGGGTCATTGACAGAACACCGAAAAACAGCGTGTTCACCGTCACCGCCGCCAGATACATCAGGTACAGTCCGGCCTCCTGCCGGAACGTCCCGCACAAAGGTCTCTGCCAGAAAAACAGCCAGTATCCCAGGTATGCCGCCGCACAGATCCAGAGCCACTGATAACGGATCCTGCGCAGAACCGCCCGCACCCTCTGTTTTTCCGGAAACAGGCAGAAAATTTCCCACCGTTTTTCTCTTCGCTCCAGTTCGCAGGTATCCGCAAAGAACACAGCCGCCAGCGCCCCGGTGTAAACCGCCAGCGTGATGCCGATCTCCGATGTGTCTGTGACCCCGCGGATCACCGAAAGGATCACAAAGAAACACAGGGAATACGCAATTTTGTAAGCCGGCAGCGCGATCTTTCTGTCCTGTGTTCCACGCCTCGTTCCGGTCCCTGCCGTCCCCGCCGGCATCCGGGCGGGCCATCCGGACAGCCGGTTTCCGGATTTTCGTTGTCCTGACCGCTGATCATGGGAATACACACGCCTGTTTTTCCAGATTCCGGCAGAGATCCAAAGCAGGACAGCAGAGACAAGCAGCAGCGCCGGCTGGCTCCAGTACGCCATCTCCGGCACGGAGGTTTCAAAAAACTTTCCGTCAAAGCGGATCATGATCGCCAGAGGTTTTCCGATATACTGATATCCCTCCTCTGTCATCGTTCCCATGTTGGAATACAACATGTAGAGGATCACCAGCGGCACAGCCGGCAGGGGATTTCGGAAGATCAGCGCAACAGCAGCATAGATACTCACGATCATCAGCAGATTCGGCAGGAGATACAGCGCCGCATCGACAGCAAAATCCAGCGGCTGATAAGGAAATCCTTCCCTTACCGCAGTGACAGCGCCCAGCACCGTGAAGCATCCTGTCAGCAGCAGGATCAGCAGCAGGATCGGAAGAAATCCCCCGAGGACTTTGCCAGCCACATAACTCCCCGCTCCGACCGGCTTTGTGTGGAGCAGTTCATAAGTATCCCTTCTGGTATCCCTCATAAAGAGAAATGCCAGCAGGACCGCAGAGCCGAATCCCACATACAGACTCAGCGCGTCCGTAAACTTTCTGGCCAAATACCAGGAATATGGATGCTCCTCCATTTTCTGCCGGATCCACGCGTTCGTCTCCTCCAGCCCGGCACGTCCGTACTCATAGTCTTCCATGAACGACCCTGCCCCCAGAAACGAATACGTCTCCTCCATATACCGGTCTGCTTCCTCCACTGTCATATGTTCCGACAGCATCGTATCCAGAACTGCATCCGCCTCCTCGTCACTCATCCCAAACCCGTCTTCATCCACCAGATACCGGCGGATTTCCGGAAACGATTCCCGGATCATCCTCTCTTCCGGCTGCCGGATATACCCTTCCATAATGTCTCTGTCCGCAGGAGCCGATACTTCCCGGCTCATCAGGTCCTCTTCCGACTGAAAATAATGTACGGTCAGATACGGTGACGTCATCTGCCAGATCCCCAGCAAAAAGATCAGAAAGGCCAGCCAGTACAGCGGGTTTTTCAGATAGTTTTTCCACTCTCTTCTGATTATCACCTTCACGTTTTTTACCCCTTTCCCCACAATCCGCCCGACGCCGGTGCGCCGGAAGGTCTATGGTTTTTTCTGTATTTTCATCCTACCGGACATTTCACAACAAAAAAACAACAGGGAGAAATTATCAACGCCCGGAAAATTCTTCCGAGCGTTGATAATTTCTCCCTGTTTATCTTTTTTATTCTTCCCGAAAAGACGCCTGGACACACGCGCCGGGAGAGTTCGTCATTGTCAGTCTTCCGCCATGTTTTTCACAGTACATCCGGCACAGATACAATCCGAGTCCGAAATGTTTCAGATCATCCAGCGGATTCTGCGGATTTGAATGGTAATAAGCCTTCGTCACTGTGTCAGCATCTGCCTGAAAGCCTTCCCCGTCATCCCGGACCGTGACCGTCAGATACCTGTCCCCTGCGTCAAAGCTGACCTGCACCTCCTGTCTCGCATACCGGAGCGCATTCGTCAGGAGATTCTCATAAACCTCCAGGATCAGTTCCGAATCCGCCAGGATCTCTCGCTTTCCGCTCCGCGTGATCCTGAACCGCTTTCCCGCCTGCTGGGACAGCATCCGTCCGGTCTCAGACGCTCTGCGGACCAATTTTTCCATAGAAACACTCTGACAGACCACCTTCCGCTCTTCCAGCCGGCTCAGCTCCCTCATCGTATCCACAAACTGATTCAAGCGGTCGATCTGTTCCATCCCTGTCCGCAGGATCTCCATGATCTTGTCCTTTTCGATCCTCTCCTGCGGAACAAATTCCAGAAGCATCTCCTGATAGCCCCTGAGAACCGCCAACGGGGATCGTATATCGTGGGCGATGGCCGCCCGGAGCGCTTTTTCCTCCTCGACCATTCCCCAGAGTCTCCGGTTATTATCCTTCAGTTGCAGCCGCATACTCTCAAACTTTGCACAGAGCTGTCCCAGCTCGTCCTCATTCCGATATTGGATCGCTGTGTCCCACTCTCCCCGGGATACCGCCTCGAGAGATCGTTCCATCTCCTCCAGAGGCGGATGGATCTTTTTTCTGTAAAAGATAAAAATCGCCGCGGCACAGCCGCACACCGGGACCAGAAGACCGGACCAGGTGATCACAAAGTCGCAACTCTCCGCCAGGAACCTTTCCATATCGGAAAGCGGCACTCCGTGCAAGCTTCCCCAGCGGGCCAGATTTTCCTCATAGCCAATGTCATCCATCGCACGCGCATACTGCTCATCACTGATATTTTTCCGGTACAGATAAAACTGAAAATTCTCCGCACCCGCCCTGAGCGCCACTGAAACAGCGAAGCTGAGGATCATCGCCGCCACCAGATACAGCAGGAACGAACGCCGCAGAGACAGATTTCTTATTTTTTCCATCGATAACCATTCCCCCAGACTGTTTCAATCATCTCCGCATCCACACAGGCAGAAAACTTTTTCCGGATCCGCCGCACCAGTTCCGTCACCACACGGCTGTCTCCCTCAACATCATACCCGCAGATCCTTTCATAAATCCTCTCCTTATCAAACACCTGCCCCGGATGCATCGACAGAAACTCCACGATCTCATACTCCAGATGCGTCAGCTCGATCTCCTTTCCCTCAAACCTCACCGCTTTTCCCGCATAATCGATCCAAAGTCCATTCTCATACTTGGAATTTACCCGGAACCGCTGCCGCTCTTCCCGCTTCAGATGCGCGATGATCCTGGCCTCCAGTTCCCGGAGACTGAACGGCTTCATCACATAATCATCCCCGCCGGACAGCAGCCCGTTCACCCGATCCTGCTCCTCTACCCGCGCCGTCAGAAACAGGATCGGACATGCCGTCTCGTTCCGGATCTTCCTGCACACCTCAATCCCATCCATCCTCGGCATATTGATATCCAAAAGGATCAGATCCGGATCCCGGGAGATCATCTCCAGAGCCTCCACGCCATCCCCGGCTGTCAAAATCTCATACCCCTTCATCTCCAGATAACTCTTCAGCATCCTGACCAATTCCACATCATCATCCACAACCAATAGCCTGTATCCCATACCTCTTCCTTCCCCATTCCTCACTGTCCGGCCGGAAACATCCTGCAGTCTCCTCCGCTTTCCGCCCGCAGCCGTTTTTTCAAATACGCGGCCGCACCAAAAACCGCATCGTCCACCTTCAACCTACACTGCTGCGCACTTTGGTCCGGATTCTCTGAAGCGCATTGTCGATCGCCTTCGGTGATTTCTCCATCTGCTGCGCAATCTGCTGATACCCATACCCCTTCAGATACAGCTCCAGCACCTGATACTCGAAAGGGCTGAGAATCTCCCGGATCTTTTCATGCATCCGGTCCACGCTTTCCCGGCTGATCATGATCACCTCCGGCGTCTCCTCATCGATCAGCCGAAGTTCCTGCTCCGAAACCGGCTCACTGAGAGAGACGAAGCTGTTCAACGGCTGATGCTTCTGTCTCTGGGACATGGAGATCGCAGAATACATCTGCCGGTCGATACAGAGTGCGGCAAACGTAGAAAACGCCGTCTCCTTGTCCTCCTGATATCCCTGGATCGCCTTGAAAAGTCCCAGCATTCCCTCCTGGATCAGATCCTCCTGATCTCCTCCGGCCAGGTAGAGAGGCCGCGCCTTCTGCCGTACCAGATACTTGTACTTGTCAACCAGATAGTCTGCGATCTCGCTCTCCCCGGATCTCAATCTCCGCAGCAGATCCTCGTCCTTTTCATCCTTATATGCGTCATATTTTCCAGACATGTTATCCTCTCTGTCTCACAATCTCATAGGCCAGGATACCCGCCGCAACCGAAGCATTCAGGGACTCGATCTCTCCCTTCATCGGAATCGTCGCGACAAAATCACATTTTTCCCGCACCAGCCTGGAAACGCCGTCTCCTTCATTTCCGATGACGAGACCGATCGGCCCTTTCAGATCCAGATTATACATGGACTCCCCGTCCATATCTGCACACACAAACCACAATCCCTTTTCTTTCAGCTGTTCGATGGTCTTCGCCATGTTCGTCACCCGCGCCACCGGCGTGTAGTTGATTGCGCCGGCGGAAATCTTTGCGACCGTCGCCGTCAGCCCCACCGCACGGTGCTTCATAATGATCACCCCGTGGGCGCCGGCCACATTGGCGGTACGAAGGATCGCTCCCAGATTGTGAGGATCCTCGATCCCATCCAGCAGGATCAGGAAGGGCGGTTCTCCTTTTTTCTCCGCCCTCTCCAGGATCTCCTCCACAGACACGTATCCATAAGAAGCCACCTGAGCGATCACACCCTGATGATGACCCGTCTGCGACATTCCGTCCAGGCGCTCCTTTCCCACGTAATTGATGATCGTGTCATGCTTTTTGGCCTCCCTGAGGATCGTCCGCACCGGACCGTCCTGATTTCCCGGCATCACATACAGCTTGTCCACACTTTTCCCGGAACGGAAAGCCTCCAATACGGCATTACGCCCTTCGATCAGACCGCCTTCCGTCTCTTTTTCACTATATTTTCCCATTGTATCTTTTCCATCCTATCTCTTATCATCGTGACAATTCAGCCACCTGAACTGTCGCTGCAGCCGGCGGACGTCCGGAACGCTCATACACGCTCCAGCGCAAGCTCCACCAGATCCACCATCCTATGGTAATCTCCCTTCAGGTACAGATATCCCATCACAGCCTCCAGGCCGGTCGCTCTCCGATAGTCTGTGATCGAGGCATTCTTCGCCTTCGTCGCCGCTTTGGCGTTGCGTCCCCGCTTGTAAACATGGGCCTCCTCCTCGGTAAAATACGGTTCCAGCACCGCGACCATTTTGGACTGATGCTCCGCAGACACAAGAGAAGCCGCCATCCGATGTAATTTATTTACCTGCCGGTTGGCTCTGCGCACCAGGACCGTCCTGACCACAATCTCAAAAGCCGCATCACCGATATAAGCCAGCGTCAGAGGCGAATACATCTTCAAGTCCTGATGCGACAGTTCAAACTTTGACGCCAGATATGGCTGCGGATCCGCCGGATTTCCCGGCACTGTCCCGCATTCTGCAGAGTTTTCCACCGCATTTTTATTCTCTGTACACATATTTTCCGCTGCCTTATTTACGCCCGTTTCCATTTTACACCTTCCCTGGTATCCTCCAGAATGATCCCCTTCGCCAGCAGTTCGTCACGGATCGCGTCTGCGCGCGCGAAATCCTTCGCTTTTCTCGCTGCCTGGCGCTCTGCGATCATTGCCTCGATCTCCTCGTCCAGCGTCTCTTTCTTCCGATCCACAATCAGTCCCTGAATATCGCACAGTTCCCGGATTTCCTCCAGCACACGGTCTGCAAACGTCTTCGAGGACGCTGCAGTCACTTCCGTATTCGCGAATTTCACCAGTTCAAAAATTGCCGCCAGCGCATCCGCCGTATTCAGATCATCATCCATAGCCTCCTCATACTTGGCGCGGAACTGTTTCATCTCTTCCAGCTTACCATTTTCCTCTCCCGTCAGATCCACGGACTTCGCCGCAGCGGAAACCTCTTTCAGACGGTCTGCCGCTGTCACGATTCTCTCGTATGCATTCTTGGACGCCTCCATGATGTCCGCACTGAAATTCAGCGGACTTCTGTAATGAGCGCTCAGCATAAAGAAGCGAAGCACCTGAAGATCATACTTCTCGCCGATCTCGCGAACCGTGAAAAAGTTTCCGAGAGATTTGGACATCTTCCGGTTGTCGATATTCAGGAATGCATTGTGCAGCCAATACCGGGCAAACGGCTTTCCATTGCAGCATTCACTCTGGGCGATCTCATTCTCATGGTGCGGGAAGATCAGATCCTCGCCGCCGGCATGGATATCGATCTCCTCGCCCAGATACTTTTTCGCCATCTCCGAACACTCAATATGCCATCCCGGACGGCCTTCTCCCCACGGAGAAACCCAGAACGGCTCTCCTTCCTTTTTCGGTTTCCAGAGGACGAAATCCAGCGGATCTTCCTTCTGATCCTCACCGGAAACCAGCAGAGAACGGCCGCCGGAACGCAGATCGTCCAGATTCTTATGGGACAGTTTTCCATACTCGCTGAACTTTCTGGTACGGAAATACACAGTTCCGTTCACATCGTATGCATACCCTTTCTCCACCAATGTGGAGATCATCTCGATCATCCCCGGAATCTCCTGGGTCGCCAGTGGATGAGTCGTCGCCGGGCGGACATTCATCGCTTCCATATCCTTCTTGCACTCCGCAATATAACGGGTAGAAATCTCCTGGGCACTCACGCCTTCTTCGATGGATTTCGCAATGATCTTGTCATCCACATCGGTAAAGTTTGAGACGTAATTCACCTCATACCCCTTATACTCCATATAGCGGCGGGCCGTGTCAAACACGATCATCGGCCGGGCATTTCCGATATGGATAAAATTATAGACCGTCGGGCCGCAGACATACATCCTGACCTTTCCTTCCTCCAATGGAACAAACTCTTCCTTCTTCTTTGTCAGCGTATTGTAAAATTTCATCCTTTTCTCCTTCCGACACCTCGTCTGCAGCAGCAATTCAACCGGCTGAGCAGTTACACTTCACCCGTGACAGTTCAGCCAGATGAACTGCAGCCCTCACTCTCTGTGCCATTAAATTATTTTTCTTTCTTTATAAATCTCAGTTCTCTCTCAAGCTCCAGGACACGGTTCGTCAGCTCTGTATTTTCCTTCTTGAGCGTTTCTATATCATCAAACACCGGATCCGGCAGATGAATCTGATCCATCGTGTTCCAGGTAACCCGCACATCGTTCCTCTTCACGATCCGTCCCGGGACACCGACAACCGTACAGTTCGGCGGCACCTCCCGAAGAACCACAGAACCCGCGCCGATCTTGGAATTCTCCCCAATCGTAAACGATCCGAGAATCTTGGCTCCGGCGCTGACCATCACATTATCACACAGCGTCGGATGCCGCTTACCGGTCTCCTTCCCCGTGCCTCCGAGAGTAACCCCCTGATACAATGTCACATTATCCCCGATCACCGCAGTCTCGCCGATGATCACCCCGGAACCATGATCGATAAAAAGCCCCTTCCCGATCGTAGCCCCCGGATGAATTTCAATCCCCGTCTTCCGCGCCGCCCTCTGAGAAATCCAGCGCGCCAGAAAATAATGCTTCTTCAGGTACAGCTTGTGCGCCCGCCTGTATTTGAGCATAACACGAAACGACGGATACAGCAAGACCTCCAGCGGAGAATGGATCGCCGGATCCCTCTCCCGAATCACCTGAAACTCCTCCTTAAAAAACTTCAGAAAACCCATCCCAAAAATCCCCTTTCACATTCCACTTTCAGACACTTTTTTCCAGCGTATCCACTTTCAGACACATTTTCTCAAAGCATCCATTTCCGGCTCCATTTTCAAACGCTTTGTCCTCAGCGTATCCACTTTCGGCTCCACTTCTAAACGCTTTTCTCCCAGAACATCCACTTCCGGCTCCACTTTCAAACACATTCTTCCAGAGCATCCGTTCCGGTTTCCCACTTTCAAATACTTTTTGCAGAGTGTCCGTTTCCGGCTCCAACCATCCCACATACCACTATTCCACCCGCGGCCAGGCCCAGCCTCCGGACGGCGCCGGAGGCGTCCCCACCACACGAAAAAAGCACTTCATCAAAAAGACGAAATGCTTTCGTGGTTCCACTTTTCTTCAAAATCCCGGAGGATCTCCTCAAAACACTTAACGCGCGCCACACGTCCCCGGCTACCCACAGGTCACTCCCACTTCACATATAACTTATGACCGCTTCACCGGGGCAGCTTCCGGATGCACTTCGAAGACCTCCCGGCCCGGCTGCTCTCACCCGCTGACAGCCGTTCTCTGGAAACCGGTGCCGGTCTTCTACTCTTTCCGTTCTCTGCCTTTTTCCTGTTCTTTATAGTCTATGTAACTTCTCCTGATTTGTCAAGGTTTTAAAGTAACAAATTCAAAATCACGTATGTCAAACGTGCCTGTTCCAGAATATCGAAATTCAAGAGCACTTTTTCCATGAAAAAAAATCACCCCTGAGATAAATACCCATTCCTTTCCCCGAATTTCTATCGGAAT
>ERZ1643246.725-NODE-725-length-40619-cov-6.011981_pt1 | contig 40619 bp, 44 predicted proteins | sample MGYA00579265_ERZ1643246 | MGnify/ENA primary metagenome ERZ1643246 (study PRJEB29033, sample SAMEA4952261) | chicken gut metagenome | biome: Broiler Chicken; feature: Gastrointestinal Tract; material: Caecum | place: Ireland | collected 2018 | study: Broiler... | reverse complement strand
TTTTTTATAAAGCTTCACCCTGGTATCCAGTACAAGGAACGCAGTTAAAATATCGGAAAATCCGTACCTGCCAAAAATACTTCCTCCTACCGTCGCTCCATTTCTGAACTGGACCCCGACAATATGCCTGGTGCATTCCCGGAAAAAATTCCCGAACTCCTCTGCAAGCCTTCTGTCCGTCTCAAGCTGGCGCAGGGTACACATGCATCCAATATGTATGTCCGTCTCGCTTTCTGTAATCTGATCAAGTCCAAGCCCGGAAAGATCAATGACGGTATTGACATTCCCTCTGCCCATCCTGACCCACATCATTCCTCCGATGACACGGTTTGCCCGTTTCTGATTCAGCTCATATGCTTCCTCCAGCGTGTCAGGCTTTACATAGTTTTTCACTGTTATCAAAATGTTTTTCCTCCCGTCTCTCTGAAATCATCCATAGTTCTCTTTATTTTAGCATAACCTCTCTTTAATATCTACATACAAAGCCTCTTTTTCCTGTAATTATAATAGTATACCGTATCTGACAGGAATTCTTCTTCCGCCACTTCCGAACGGTTGATACTGTAAACGGCATCTCTGAGCTCGCAGATTCCCGGACTTTTGCTTTCCGGAACAAGCAGCACTTCATGAATACTGCTCGGAAGAATGTAAAAATTCTCCTTCCACTCCTCTCCGATCAGTTCCAGAAGCCCTGGATACAAAATCGCTGCCGCCCCATGACTTCTCTGCACATTGGTGAGTACATACATCAGACCGTCAAACTGATGATCGGCTTCACACCCTGGAAACAGTTCCATGACCACATTCTGAATGTCCTGGAGCTCCGCCGGCAGCAGCCGTGGTGTATTCCGTCCGGCCGCACGTTTGACATCATCCAGCGTAATTCCCCATGCCCGCAGATGTTCATTTCGGATCAGCATCGAAACTGCACTGTATTTTTCAACAGAAAACAACACACAGAACACAATGTCCAGATCCAGATAGGAAAGATGTGGTATCTCCTCTAACAGCATCCGGTTTTTTTCTTTATTGATGAGACGGTACACGATCTTTCCCTTCATTCTCTCGTAGTCTTTCAAATATTCTGCTTCCAGAACCGTATCCGGAATTTTCTGGCTCTGTCTGTACCACTCCAGAAGTCCGTCTGTCACGCCCTTGATTTCCATCCCATGCAGGTACCGCTCATAATAATCCTCCATATATACAATCGGTGAAATGGACTCCTCTTCTTTTCTAAACAGAAATCCCCTGCGGATCTCGCCATTATTTTTCGTAGCCGTATAATCCTCTATCAACACCTCCCCCGGCAATTTTTCCTGTAAACTTTCTTTGACATTTGATAAAAATAACTGATACTCCATGTAAGCTCCTTCCGGGCCCGATGAAGTCTGAATGGATCAGAATCCGATCCTGATAAAAATGAGTATATGAAATGATCTTTGATTTGGTATTGAATATATTATACGAGGTAGAATCATAGAATGCAACTCTTTTTCTCAGAAAACCTCTTAACGCAGCAAAAAAGCCCCGCCGTGGCGGGGCAATCAAATCCTTGCATTATACTCTTGAGAGATACTCTCCTGTACGTGTATCGATTTTTAAAATATCTCCTTCGTTTACAAACAGAGGTACCATAACCGTCGCTCCTGTCTCTACTGTCGCCGGTTTGGTTGCACCTGTAGCTGTATCACCTTTTACTCCCGGTTCTGTAGCTGTTACTGCCAGCTCCGCGAATAATGGCGGCTCAACTGCAAATACTTCTCCCTGATAGGAACAAATCTTGACTTCTTCGTTTTCTTTTACAAATTTCAGAGCATCTCCGATGGTCTCCTCGTTCAGTGCGATCTGATCAAAAGTCTCGCCATCCATGAAGTAGTACAGATCTCCGTCTGAATACAGATACTGCATGGATTTTCTCTCAATGTGAGCTTTCGGGAATTTTTCAGTTGGTCTGAATGTCTTTTCCACTACACCACCGTTCATCACATTTTTTAATTTTGTTCTGACAAACGCTGCTCCTTTTCCTGGTTTTACATGCTGGAATTCCAGAATCTGGTATACGTTCCCGTCAATCTCAACGGTTAAACCGTTTCTAAATTCGCCTGCTGAAATCATCTTTAAATCCTCCTTAAACGAATACAGACGTATTCTTTCTAATTCTAATCTTTCATTATTTCCTATTTTATATGATTCGGACTCTTTTTTCAACTGAAAGTTACGAAAAATACTTTCATCTTACAAATTTCTCCGTTTTTTCTCCAAATTACACATGCAGCTTTTCCAGAATTTCATATGCTTCTTCCAGTTGCAACTGTCCTGGCGCAGAGGCCTTTTCATATGCCGCAAAGGTCACCGCTGACCCGAAAAGTTCTCCGCAGATCCGGCTTGGAACTCCTGCCGCTCCCATGGACATCGTGATCACCGGTGTGTCCTGATGCCGGGTTTTCATCTTCCAGGTGGCATTTAAAAGTCTTACAACATCCTCTTCCGACTGGGGCATGACAGCAATTTTGGCCAGATCCGCACCCGCCTTCTGCATGGCACAGAGTCTGTTGACTATTTCCTCCTCCGAAGGAGTCTTCTGAAAATCATGACTGGAAAGCACTGTTCTGACATTCTTTTTTCTGGCCATGAAAATCAAGTCATCTACAACCTGCCTGTCTTTGAAAAATTCAATATCCACCAAATCCGCCAGGCCGGAACAAATCACTGATTCGTTCAGGCTTTGATATCTCTCTTCCGTGAGCTCTGCACTGCCGCCTTCCTCCCGGCTTCGAAATGTAAACAGAATCGGAAGCTCGCCAAGAGTCTCCCTCAGCTTCTTTGCCGTCCGGATCACTGCCTTTTCATCTTTCACGTCCGGATCCGTATCCATACGCCACTCCGCCAAATCCGCATGGCCATTTTTGATTCCTTCCGCCGTCCGAAGAACCGCTTCTCTATCTCCCATCAACGGAACACAGATTTTCGGCCGTCCCTCCCCGATCAGCAGATTTCTGATCTTGACTGTTTTCATCCTCTTCTCCAATTCTTTACCAGAGTCTTTCAAAATCAAGTCTTGTAAATGATTTTCCATCGTACACATCCTCCCGGATACAGATCAGATCCAGTCCGTTCTTTTGAAAATTTCCGACTACGGGATCCAACAGTTCCTGATCCCCTTCCAGGAGAATAACCGAGCTGTAATGTCCCCGGCTGTTTTTTATTTTCCCGATCACTCGATCGATCGAATCATTTCTGTCAAATAAAACCAATACAAGATCCGGCCCATCCAGAACTTCATCCAGACATTGAATCTCCGTAATCTGGTATCGGTGTTTCAACTGTTTTTCAATAAACTCCAGTATCGTCATGCTTCTGCCCTCTTTTGTAAAATTCTCTTTTTCATTATACCCCCCCCCCGAAAAATTTGTGTCAAGCTTTTCAGGAGGGGAAACTCTTACAGATGAACCATCCTGGGCAGGTATTTCGTATTATTTCTTTTTCTCTTTTAAATAAAAATGAAGTACGATTTTTTCCAGAAACCGCTTCAGTACGATCTGAATTTCCTCTTTCGGATGAATCGGCCGCACGAGGATATTCCGGATTCCGGTCCTCTTTGCTCCCCATACGTCTGTAAAAAGCTGATCCCCCACAAACAGTGTGTTCGTCCGGTCCGTTCCCATCAGCTTCATCGCCTTCTGATAATTCCTGACAGATGGCTTATGTGCATTACAGATATAATACGCACCAATCTCTTCATTGAACATCTGTACCCTTGGCTTTTGATTATTCGACAGAAGGCAGCAGGAATATCCCATCTCTTTCAGACTCCGGAACAGCTTTTTCGCTCTCTCATCCGCAGGAGCCCCGTGCGGGACCAGAGTATTGTCAATATCAAAAATAACTCCCCGGAATCCCTCCTGATACAGCTCCTGAAAGGGGATGACATAGGCCGATGCCATATAGTCATCCGGAAAAAAGCGCTCTAACATTCCTTTTCCTCCGTTGTACGGATCAGATTCTCTACTTCCTCACGCTCCGGCATGGAACGGATTGCTCCCTTCCTTGTAGTGATAATCGCCGCAGCCGCATTGGCAAAGGTCAGCATTTCCTTCAGGTTTTCCTCTGTCAGCTGATCCAGCCCGTGATCCACCAGATAACTTAACGCACTTCCGCAGAAGGTATCTCCGGCCCCTGTTGTCTCAATTGTGTCGCAGGAGAATCCGCCGCATTCTACCCGCATCCCTTTGTAATAAGCCCGGCTTCCATCTGCTCCCATGGTCAGGAGAATCAGTGGAATGTGGTATTCTTCTTCCAGCATCTTCACACCTTCATCATAATCTTCTTTACCGGTGATGAACTGGATTTCATTGTCCGAAATTTTCAGAATGTCACAGTATCCCATCCCATACCGGATCTGCTCTTTTGCATTCTCCATCGTATCCCAGAGAGGCGGTCTTAAATTTGGATCAAATGAAATCATCATGCCTGCTTCCTTTGCAGCTTTCAGTGCTTTTTTCGTAGCCTTTCGTATGCCCTCATGAGTCATGGAAAGCGTTCCAAAATGGAATAACTTTCCTTTTTTCAGGAATTCAGCATCCACCTCATCTTCCGTAAGCATCATATCGGCACCCGGATTCCGATAGAAGGAGAAATCCCTGTCACCGTTTTCCAGAGTATGGACAAGCGCCAGCGTTGTATGCACTTCCGAGTCCATGTACAGATGGTCCGTATTAATGCCTGCCTGCTCCAACGTATGTTTTAACATGATTCCAAACTGATCTTTTCCCACTTTTCCGATAAAGGCCGTCTTTTTGCCCAGTTTGTTCAGCATGGCAAGCACATTGCATGGAGCTCCTCCAGGGCAGGCCTCAAACATCTGATTTCCCTGTCCGCTCGTTCCGTTCATTGTAAAATCAATTAACAATTCGCCAAGTGCAATTACATCAAATTCTTTTTCCATAAATCTAGCAGCCTCCCTAATTTCTGTTCTCATTTTGCTTTTACTATCATAACCAGTTTAACTCATTTTTTCAAGCGTTTTTCCGACATCGGACCGAAACTCCTCCCATTTTTCCGGATAATCCACGAAATATTTCGGACAGATTTTTCCAGTAATATCGTAATGCCGGATCAGATCGTTCTCTGTCAGTCCGAATTTCAGACACAGCCAGGCCGAAAGTTTCACCATAGAATCATACGTCGCACCGGTAAATTCGCCGGTCTCGTCCGGATGACAGCATTCGATGGACACCGAGTCTCCATTCCTGCTGTTGGAAGCATAGGCAACCTCCCAGGTCGGAATGCACTGAATGATTTCTCCTTCGATCCCCACGATAAAATGGCTGCTCGCTTTGGTAAGATGCGTATCTTTTAACCCCTCAAAGTAATCTCTGTTCTGCTTTGCGGTTGCTCCCGGATTTGCAGTATAGTGAATGACGATATTCCGAATTCTTGATGTTGACGTCTCAGGTCTGGAATAAGGGTTCGGAGTCAGAAGATCCACTGTCATGTCTGGCCGGTAAGTGTCTACCACTCCTCCTTTTCGTTCTGTATATCCGTAAAAAAAGGGCCCTGCTCCTGCGATCTTCATCACTCCTAATGCTACGGTAATGACTGCCAGAAAGAGCAGGCCCGCTTTCAAAAATCCATTTTTCTTTCTTTTTCTCTGTCTTCTCTTTCGCACGGTATCATTCCCCTTCTTGTTTTCTCCTCTTCCATTATAAACGAAATCCAGACACGGATTTTAAAAAATTCAGCCGGATTTTCTTAAGCTTTTCTTATTCCAGGATTTTCATGCAAAAAAAGAGGCCTCTGTCCATCTCGTCTGGAAGGGCAGAAACCTCTTTTACTCTTTATTCATCAACGCTGTAGTTTGGTGCTTCTTTTGTAATGTGGATGTCGTGCGGATGGCTTTCCTTCAGAGCTGCCGAGGAAATCTTGACAAATCTTCCGTTCTCTTTCAGCTCTTCTATTGTCTTTGTTCCGCAGTATCCCATACCGGAACGAAGTCCGCCCATCAACTGGAATACTGTGTCTTCTACTGTACCCTTGTAGGCAACACGTCCTTCCACGCCTTCCGGCACAAGCTTCTTCGCGTCTGTCTGGAAATAACGGTCCTTGCTTCCGTTTTCCATAGCTGCGATAGATCCCATTCCACGGTAAACTTTGTATTTTCTTCCCTGGAACAGTTCGAAAGATCCCGGACTTTCGTCACATCCGGCAAAGATGCTTCCCATCATGCAGACATTCGCTCCGGCCGCAATAGCCTTTGTCATATCTCCTGAGTACTTGATACCTCCGTCTGCGATAATCGGAATACCATATTCTTTTGCCGCCTCGTAGCAGTTCATGACTGCAGTCACCTGCGGAACACCGATTCCTGCGACCACTCGCGTCGTACAGATAGAACCAGGTCCGATTCCGACCTTCACTGCATCTACTCCGGCCTCAATCAGCGCCTTTGTCGCCTCTGCGGTCGCAACATTTCCTGCAATAACCTGAAGATCCGGGAAGCTTTCCTTGATCATACGTACGCAGCGGAGTACATTTGCGGAATGTCCGTGAGCAGAATCAAGAACAACCACATCCACTTTTGCATTCACCAGCGCCTCCACTCTTTCCAGGCAGTTTGCCGTGATACCAACAGCAGCGCCGCAGAGCAGACGACCCTGTTCATCCTTTGCTGAGAGCGGATACTTGATCTGCTTCTCGATATCCTTGATCGTAATCAGACCCTTGAGGTTAAAATTCTTGTCTACGATCGGGAGTTTTTCCTTTCTGGCCTTGGCAAGAATATTTTTTGCCTCCTCCAGAGTAATGCCCTCCTCCGCTGTAATCAAGCCTTCTGAAGTCATGGACTCTTTGATTTTTTTTGAAAAATCTGTCTCAAATTTCAGATCCCGGTTCGTAATAATACCAACCAGCTTTCCATTTTCTGTAATCGGCACACCGGAAATACGGAATTTTGCCATCAGATTATTTGCATCTTCCAGTGTATGTTCCGGAGACAGATAAAATGGATCTGTGATAACACCATTTTCAGAACGTTTTACTTTGTCCACCTCTTCTGCCTGCGCCTCGATCGACATATTCTTGTGAATGATACCGATACCGCCCTGACGCGCCATCGCAATCGCCATACGATGTTCGGTTACCGTGTCCATCCCGGCACTCATCATCGGGATATTTAACTGAATCTTCTTAGTCAAATGTGTAGACAGATCGACCTGGTTCGGAATCACTTCCGAATAAGCAGGTACCAGCAATACATCATCAAACGTAATACCTTCTCCAATAATCTTACCCATGACTTCATTTCCTCTCTTTCTCTGACTGTTTTTGGTTTAAATGATATGATACCGAAAAATAAATATAATGTCAACTCTTTCTTCTGTTTACAAGATGACTTTTCTCGGCGCCAGCATCCTCATTCCATCCAGAATCACCTGCTCCGGTTCAAAGATGACCTTTGTCTGCTGCCCATCTTTCGTGACAACCATCACGTAACATTTTGCATTCGGCATATGAGAACTATAGTCCAGTACCTTGCCGTTTCTGTATTGATTCAGCTCTCCGGCTCCCACAGGAGCAAGAAGCTCCATATCATTGACATTCATGGAAAAAACCCGTTTTCTCTTTTGCTTTCCCATGATTTTGTCAATGTCCAGATCTCCGTTTACGAACAGATATTCATATTCCAGATCCAGTCTGCGGAATAAAAAGTAATCCAGTACAATCATCAGCACCGGAAGAATCAGTAAAAACGGCATTAGTAAAACAAAGAAAAAGGAAAGAACCGTACAGAAAACCAACAGGACTTTGATAATAAGATCTTTTCCGTCCGATTTCTTTTTCACTAGCTGCTCTGTGTAATAATCGCTCATACACGTTTCCTCCATCTGTTTATTCCTACACAGTATAACATTTCCTGAACAAAAAGAAAACTCCTCATATGAGGAGTTTTCTAATTTTTAAGATTTACATCATTCCCATGCCCGGATTTGCTGCCGCTGCCGGTGTCTCTTCCTTAATATTTGCAACTACAGATTCTGTTGTCAGAAGTGTAGAAGCTACACTTGTCGCGTTCTGAAGAGCGCTTCTTGTTACCTTTGCAGGATCCAGGATGCCTTCTGCAACCATATCTACATATTCTTCTTTGTATGCGTCAAATCCGATTCCCGGTTCGGACTCTTTTACCTTGTTGATAATAACAGAGCCTTCCAGTCCTGCGTTTGCTGCAATTCTGTAAAGCGGAGCTTCCAGTGCCTTCATGATGATCTGAGCACCTGTCTTTTCGTCTCCTTCCAGGCTGGAAACAAGTCCTTCCAGAGCTTTTGTCGCGTGAACATACGCAGATCCGCCTCCGGCGATGATTCCTTCTTCTACTGCTGCTCTTGTAGCTGCAAGGGCATCTTCCATACGAAGTTTTGCTTCCTTCATTTCTGTCTCAGTTGCCGCGCCGACACGAATGACAGCTACGCCGCCTGCGAGTTTTGCAAGTCTTTCCTGAAGTTTTTCTCTGTCAAAATCAGATGTTGTTTCTTCAATCTGAGCCTTGATCTGAGCAATCCGCGCATCGATTGCGGACTTCTCTCCCATACCGTCAACAATCGTAGTATTTTCTTTCTGTACTTTTACAGATTTTGCACGTCCAAGCTGATCCAGTGTGGTCTCTTTCAGATCCAGTCCCAGTTCTTCAGAGATCACTTCTCCGCCTGTCAGGATTGCGATATCACGGAGCATTTCTTTTCTTCTGTCACCGTATCCAGGAGCTTTTACTGCTACAACATTGAATGTACCACGCAGTTTGTTTACGATCAGAGTGGTCAGTGCTTCTCCTTCTACATCCTCTGCGATAATCAGAAGTCTTGCGCCTGCCTGTACAACCTGTTCCAAAAGCGGAAGCAGTTCCTGAATGTTGGAAATCTTCTTGTCTGTGATCAGGATGTATGGATCTTCCAGGTTTGCTTCCATCTTATCCATATCGGTAGCCATGTATGCGGAAATGTATCCACGGTCAAACTGCATACCTTCTACCAGGTCCAGTTCTGTCTTCATGGTTTTGGATTCTTCGATTGTGATGACACCATCGTTGGAAACTTTCTCCATAGCGTCTGCAACCATGTTTCCAACTTCTTCATCGCTGGAAGATACAGCTGCAACTCTTGCGATCTGTGCTTTATCTTTTACTTTGCTGCTCATTTTCGCAATTTCTTCTACCGCACGGTCTGTCGCCTTTTTCATTCCTTTTCTCAGAACGATCGGATTCGCTCCTGCCGCAAGGTTTCTCATTCCTTCATGAACCATAGCCTGAGCAAGTACAGTTGCTGTTGTAGTTCCGTCACCTGCTACATCGTTTGTCTTGGATGCGACTTCGCGGATGAGCTGTGCGCCCATGTTTTCAAATGGATCTTCCAGTTCGATCTCCTTTGCGATTGTTACACCATCATTTGTAATCAGCGGTGCGCCGAATGATTTGTCAAGTACGACATTTCTTCCTTTTGGTCCAAGTGTGACTCTGACTGTGTCAGCAAGTTTATTTACACCTGTTTCAAGTGCTGTTCTGGCTTCTGCTCCATATTTAATTTCCTTAGCCATTTCTAATCCCTCCATAATCTATTTATAATAAAATCTGATGTTTTGCTGTTTATTCTTATGCTTCAATGACTGCGAGAATATCGCTCTGTCTTACGATGATGTATTCTTCATCATCAAGCTCTACTTCTGTTCCAGCGTATTTTGAATAAATCACTTTATCTCCAACGGAAACTTTCATCTCCACTTCTTTTCCGTCTACAAGTCCTCCCGGTCCCACAGCAATTACTTCTGCCTGCTGCGGTTTCTCTTTATTTTGTCCAGGAAGTACGATCCCTGATTTGGTCGTCTCTTCCGCTTCCATTTGCTTTAATACAACTCTGTCACTTAATGGTACTAATTTCATGATTGTTCCTCCTTTATTGTCTATCATTTTTATCAGCACTCATTGAACTAGAGTGCTAAAACACTCTAGTAATAAAATAGCACTCTCTATTTTATTTGTCAACAGCCATTCTCATTCTTTATAATTCGTTTATAATTCTTTTGATCAGACTTTATAAAATCCATTCTGAATGCGGAAGACAATCTGATCTTTCTGCTGATCCCGAAACCGCTTCCGGATCACACCTTCACACCCAAACCGTCCTTCTTTCACTTCAAAAATACATTCGTATACTGCATCCAATGAAAACTCATCCACATCCCCGCGGCTTGTGTACAGTGTCATCTCTTCACTGACCGGATCATATGTTTTGATCCGGGTCATATATTTCTTTCTGTTGTATTTCTCCGTTTTCAGAAATGCATGTTTCATCTGTAATACAGCAGCTCCGTCCTCGTACATCGTTCTTCTCCTTTCCCAAAAAGGAGCCTCAGAATACTGACGCTCCTTTTTTTGCATATCCTACTGTTCCCATGCCTCTTATTTTTGTTTTTCTTTTTTTATCTTCTCAAGTTCCGTAAACACATAATCATTCACTACTTTGATATATGTTCCCTTCATTCCGGAAGATCTGGATTCAATGACTCCCGCACTTTCGAATTTGCGCAGTGCGTTTACAATTACAGATCTCGTAATTCCTACCCTGTCGGCAATTTTACTTGCGACAAGAATTCCCTCCATGCCGTCAAGCTCATCGAAAATATGGATGATTGCCTCCAGTTCTGAGAAAGAAAGTGTGCTGATGGCAGACTGAACAATATGCTCTTTTCTGGTTTCTTCCGCGCTCTCTTCATTGACAGAACGGAGCATTTCCAGTCCTACTACTGTCGTTCCATATTCGCTGAGAATAATATCGTCAATCTCGTATTCCTCGTCCTGCTTGTAAATAAACAAGGTTCCAAGCCGTTCGCCAGCAATCTCAATCGGAGAAACGATCGCCTGATATCCTTTTGCTGTTTCTGCATCAAAACCAAGTGTCTGAAGATTGACATTTTCTTTTGTTGAAAGAACGCTCAGCAAACGCTCATTCAGCATGGAATCAATGTGTCCTCCTACTTCTCCCTCGATCAGCTCCGTGAGAGGACGAATATCATCTTTTTTGCTGATTCCCAGCACTTTCCCCTTTTTACTTACAACAAGGATATTTGAATTCAGAATTTCTGTCAATACTTCACATATATCATTGAAAACAACTTTGCTGGAATTATTATTGTGAAGCAATTTGTTTATTTTCCTTGTCTTATCCAATAATTGTACACTCATAATTTTCCTCCATTCAAATTCATAACGTTGCTTCCTGTAATTGTACGAACAAATTATAGAATATGCGGATCATATTTTAATATTATCATACAATTCTCGTATTATCAATAAATTTCGAAAATTATTTTTTTTCTTTTTTTTCTACATATCCGCAGGAAGGATCTGAGCATACCAGTTTGGTCCCTTTTTCTACCATGTAACTGCCGCACTTCGGGCATTTCTTGTCGGAAGGCTTCTGCCAGGACATAAAATCACACTCCGGATTATTCTCACATCCGTAATAGCGCCTTCCTTTTTTTGTCTTTCGGATCACGACCTCTTTTCCGCATTTCGGACAGGCTACCCCTGCTTTTTCCAGGTACGGCTTTGTATTCCTGCATTCCGGGAAGCCAGGACATGCCAGGAATTTGCCGTGAGGCCCGTATTTAATCACCATGTTTCGTCCGCATTCCTCGCAGATGACATCGGTCACCTCATCTTCAATCTTGACTTCTTCCAGTTCCTTTTCCGCTACTTCTACAGCTTCTTCCAGATCCGGATAAAAATTACTGATCACGGATTTCCACTGCACTTTTCCTTCCGCAACCCGGTCCAGCAGTCCCTCCATATTTGCCGTGAAATTCACGTCTACAATACTTGGGAAGGATTTCAGCATCATATTATTGACTACCTCTCCAAGTTCTGTCAGATACAGGTTTTTGTTTTCTTTGGCCACGTAACGCCTTGCAATAATCGTAGAAATCGTCGGCGCGTACGTACTTGGCCGTCCAATGCCAAGCTCCTCCAGGGCCTTTACGAGGGAAGCCTCTGTGTAATGAGCCGGAGGCTGCGTAAAGTGCTGTTTGCTCTCAAATCCTTCTTTCGTCAGCACGGAATTCTCATCCAGACTCTTCAGGAGCACATTGTTCTCTTCCTTTTCCTCGTCCGGCTGTACATAAACAGAACGGAATCCATCAAAGGCAATTTTGGATGCCGCTACAGTAAACCGGTACTCTCCCGCATCGATCTTGACCGAGGTGGTCTCAAATCTGGCAGGGCTCATCTGACTTGCCGTAAAACGTTTCCAGATCAACTGATACAGTCGGAACTGGTCTCTGGAAAGAGACTCCTTCAGCGATGCCGGCGTCCTCGATATATCCGTAGGCCGGATTGCTTCATGGGCGTCCTGAATATTTTTCCCATTATCTTTTTTCTTTTCTGAAGATGACGCATAATCCGCCCCATAAACCGACGTAATATACTCTTTTGCAAGATGTGCGGCCTCCTCGGAAACACGCGTAGAATCCGTACGGAGGTATGTGATGATACCGACAGTTCCCTGTCCCTTGATATCAATTCCTTCGTACAGCTGCTGCGCAATCCTCATGGTTTTCTGCGTAGCAAAATTCAGCACCTTGGAAGCTTCCTGCTGCATGGTACTCGTCGTAAACGGAAGCGGCGACTTCTGAGTCCGCTCGCCTTTCTTGACTTCCGCGACCTGAAACTGCGCCTGTTCCAGTGCCTGTTCAATCTCCTGCTCTTCTTTAGCGGAGCGGATTGTTATTTTTTCATTCTTTGTTCCGTAAAATTTAGCACGCAGAGGTTTCTTCTCGCCCCGTACCTTTAAAACCGCGTCCAGTGTCCAGTACTCTTCCGGTATGAACGCATCGATCTCCGCCTCACGGTCTGCGATAATCCGAAGAGCCACCGACTGAACCCGGCCGGCACTTAAGCCTCGCTTGACCTTTTTCCAGAGGAGCGGACTGATTTTATATCCCACAATCCGGTCCAGTGCCCTTCTGGCCTGCTGCGCATCCACCAGATTCATGTCAATCTCACGGGCATTTTTAATGGACTCCTTGACCGCATTTTTCGTAATTTCGTTAAAGCTGATCCGATATACCTTTTTCCCTTCCAGCTTCAATGCCTTCGTCAGGTGCCACGAAATCGCCTCTCCCTCACGGTCCGGGTCAGTTGCAAGATAGATCTTGTCCGCCTTTTTCACCTCTTTGCGGAGCTGAGCAAGAATCTCTCCTTTTCCCCTGATCGTGATATACTTTGGTTCAAAATCATGCTCCACATCAATTCCAAGCTGGCTTTTCGGCAGGTCCCGTACATGTCCCTGAGAAGCCATGACTACATAATTGCTGCCCAGAAATTTTTTAATCGTCTTTACTTTTGCAGGCGACTCCACAATCACCAGATAACGTGCCATAATTCGTATTCCTCCATCCAACATCCATTCTTATTTCAATCGGATATAATCATTTTTTGAAACTTCCTGGATCCATCCTTTCATTTCCAGATTCAAAAGTCCCTCCATTACTTTCCCTCTTGGAAGGGATAATTCCTCCTGAATATCCTGAATATTTTTTGGCTCCAAGCTCAGAACACTATACAACAATTTTTCAGGACTTTCAAGCATTATTTCATTTTCGCTTGATTTTTTACTGAATTCTATGAGTAATTTCTGTAATTTATACGGCAAATCTTCCAGGAGCTCTTCCGGAGAAATCAGGATGCCTGCTCCCTGACGGATCAGCTGATGGCACCCCTGGCTTAGAGAACTGGTGACAGGCCCAGGAAGCGCATAGACGTCTTTTCCCTGTTCCAGAGCAAAATCCGCCGTAATCAACGATCCACTCTTCTTCCTGGCCTCCATTACCAGTACCACATCCGCAAGCCCGCTGATAATCCGGTTCCTCGGCGGGAAATTTTCCGCCAGCGGCGGGGTGCCGGGCAGATATTCCGAAAGGATGCCTCCTTCCTGTTTCAAAGTCTCATACAGCCGGAAATTCTCTCTTGGATAACAGACATCCACACCGGAACCGAGCACCGCCCAGTGCCCTCCTCCTGCCTCCAGGGCGCCTTCCAGACCTCTTGCATCAACGCCTCTTGCCATGCCGCTGACTATCCTCACACCGGCCTTTGCCAGCTCTGTTCCAAATCGATATGCCATCTGCTTCCCATACACACTTGCATCTCTTGCCCCTACAATCGCGGCCGTTATCCCGTTCCAGGAAAAGCAGCGCTCTCCCACTCCAAACAGTGCATAGGGAGGCTGCGCAATTTTCGTCAGTTTTTCCGGATAAGATTCATCCTTCCAGAAAGTAAGACGGATTCCTTCCCGTCGGGCCTTAGCCCATCTTTCGGCTCGCTCCTGTAAAACTGATGTCTTCTGTTCGTTTTTGAGTATCTCCTTTTCTTTTTCCGACAGAAACCAGCATGCCTTCCGCTCTGTTTCTTCTATATAAAACACATTCCTTGCCGAGCGGAACGTCTCTTGCAAAAGACGCTTTTTTGCGGATGAAATCCCGCGAATACACATAAGCCAGTATACATAATCTGTTTCATTGATCATCGTTTCTGATTCCCCCATATCGTCTGATCCACCATCCGGTAACTGACAGCCTCCGCAAGATGACAGGTCTTGATCCGGACACTGTCATCCAGATCCGCAATCGTTCTGGCTACTTTTAAAATCTTGTAGTATGTTCTTGCTGTCAGACCGAGTCTGTCAAAAGCATGTTCCATCATTTGCTTCTCTTTTCCTTCCAGACAGCAGTATGTTTCGATTTCCTGCCGCCTCATCTGACTGTTTTTCAAAATACCACAGTTCCGGTACCGCTTCTTCTGGATCTCTCTGGCCTGTACTACCCGTGCTCTGATCTGTTCCGATGTTTCCTCTTTCTTCCTGTTTACCAGCTCCTGATAGGAAACACAGGGCGTCTCAACGCAGATATCCATCCGGTCGAGAAAAGGCTGGCTGACTTTGCTTAAATACCGGTGAATCTCACCCGGTGTACACCTGCACCGCTCCAGGTCCGGGTAATAACCGCACGGGCAAGGATTCATGGCGGCCGCCACCAGCACATCGGCCGGGAAAAGATAGGTGCCCTTCTTTCTTGTAATCCGGACCTGTCTGGTCTCCAGAGGCTCTCTGAGCGCATCCAGCACCGATCTTTGGTATTCGGACAATTCATCCAGAAACAGAATCCCTCCATGAGCAAGACTCAGTTCCCCTGCCGAAGGATCTCTTCCTCCTCCCAGAAGTGCAGCCTTGGTTACCGTATGGTGCACTTCCCGGTATGGAGGTCTTTTCAGAAGCGGGCTGACCTCATCCAGCAGGCCTGCCGTACTGTAAATAGTTGTCGTTTCCATGCTGGTCTTCTCATCCATATCCGGCAGAAGCGTCCTGAGCCTCTGTGCCGCCATGGTTTTCCCAGATCCCGGAGGACCAATGTACAGAATATTATGGCATCCTGCCGCAGCCACCTCGGAGGCCCGCCTTAAACCGCTCTGTCCCTTAATCTCCGAGAAATCCAGATCTTCTTCCGGCGCCGGAGTCTCTTTCCTGGCATATACTCTCCTGGGAGGCCGGATCCCATCCTCCAGAAAATCCCAGACTTCGGACAGGGTAGATACTCCGATCACCTCAATGCCTTCTGCCAGCTTTCCTTCCGCCTCATTTTCCCATGGCACGATACAGATCTCAAATCCATGCTCTCTTGCAAAAGATACAATCGGAAGGATCCCCTTTACTTTTCGGACTTTTGCGTCCAGACTCAGCTCCCCGATAAACAGGAGCTTTTTCTCACACCTGCATGCGATGCACGCCGCCGACAGGGCCAGTGCCACTGCAATCGGCAGGTCAAAGGATGCTCCTGTCTTTCGGATATCCGCAGGCGAAAGATTGACCACCATCCGCTGAGGCTGCAGCCGCGCTCTTGTATGCCGGATCGCCGTTCTTACCCGCTCTCCCGCCTCTTTCACCTCCGAAGACAGGTATCCCACCATATGAAAGATCGGGAGCCCGCTTCCCGTATCCGCCTCCACACAGACTTCTCTGACCGTAAGGCCGTCCATCACTGCTGATTTTACCATTGCAAATCCCATATATTCTTTTCTGATTTTCCCTTGGAGATATCCAGGTGAATCCCTGGTGTTGCCGGAACCGGCATTGAAATGTTCAGATCTCTGATTTTATGGTAGTCTCTCTGTCCCCAAATGTCAATTCTTATTTGGGAAAAGCACAAAAAATCCCGCCTGGTCATAAACTGTTAGCAAACATGTTAAGAGGTGCGTATTCCCTTGAAATCATTTCCACAGCCCCTCACTGCCGACGAAGAGCGGTATTACATGCAGAAATATACCGAGGGAGATCTGGAAGCAAAATACATCCTGATTGAGCATAATCTGCGCCTTGTAGCACATGTGGTCAAAAAATACCAGCACCTGTCCGAGGACACCGAGGATCTGATCTCCATCGGGACCATTGGACTGATCAAAGCCGTCATGACATTCAATCCTGACAAAGGCGTGCGTCTGGCAACCTATGCAGCCAGGTGCATCGAAAATGAACTGCTGATGTTGATGCGTTCCCGCAAAAAAGTCTCAGGTGAAGTCTCCCTTTACGAACCCATCGGTACAGACAAAGAGGGGAACGAGATCCGTCTCTTTGATATCATGGAATCGGAAGCAAGACAAATCGATGACCAGATCTCTCTCAATGATGACATCGGAAAACTCTACCAGAAAGTGGAATCAGAACTTTCCAGCCGGGAACGGCTCGTACTGAAGCTCCGCTACGGCCTCTACAACGAAGAAGTACTGACCCAGAGGGAAATCGCAAGAAGACTTGGCATTTCCAGATCTTATGTCTCCCGGATCGAAAAGGGTGCAATCGAAAAACTAAGAACTTTCTTCGAAGAATAAAGAAAAACACGGCGCAATATGCCGTGTTTTACATAAAATCAGACTTCTTTTTTTCTCAGAAGATCATACCTTTCTGCTTCCTGATCCAGTTTTACCCACAAAAGCTGTCTGGCGTGGGGAGCAGATTCCTGGCTTGTCATTTCACTGTCGTAAATTGCAAGGACCTTTGTGGTCACATCGCTTCCATCCGGCTTCATGATTTCGATCTCTTCACCGACAGAGAATTTATTCTTCTGTTCCAGCCGGATGAGGCCGTCCTTTCTCTCTTCCACAATACCAAGATAGGTATAATTTTTCAGATAGGTATTATTATCATAAATCTGTGCTTCCTCATTTGGCTTGCCGAAGAAGAAACCGGTTGTAAATTTGCGGTAAGTGCAGTTTGCGATCTGTTCTTTGTACCAGTCCATATGAGCCTTGTAAAGATCCGGACTCTCCTTGTAGTCATCGATTGCTTTCCGGTAGGTTCGAGCTACGGTTGCCACATAGAGCGCCGTCTTCATCCTTCCCTCGATCTTAAAACTGTCGATTCCGGATTCCATCAGTTCCGGAATATGTTCGATCATACACAGATCCTTGGAATTGAAAATGTAGGTTCCCCGTTCGTTTTCATAGACCGGCATATACTCGCCCGGTCTTGTCTCCTCCATGATAGAGTATTTCCATCTGCACGGGTGTGTGCATGCTCCCTGATTGGCATCCCGCCCTGTAAAATAGTTGCTCAAAAGGCAGCGGCCGGAATAGGAAATACACATTGCTCCATGAATAAACGTTTCGATTTCCAGATCATCCGGGATGTGCTCCCGAATCTCCCGAATCTCCGAAAGCGAGAGCTCCCGCGCTGTCACCACGCGCTCAGCTCCCTGCCGGTGCCAGAACAGATACGTGCCATAATTTGTATTGTTGGCCTGTGTGCTGATATGGCGCGGAATTTCAGGGCAGACCTCCTTTGCAATATCAAAGACTCCCGGATCAGCAATGATCAGAGCGTCCGGTCCAATTTCCTTTAACTCCTGAAAATATGCCCGTACTCCTTCCAGATCCGCATTATGCGCAAGAATATTGGCTGTTACATAGACCTTGACCTGATGTGCATGCGCAAAGGCGATTCCTTCTTTCATATCATCCATAGAAAAGTTTTTTGCTTTTGCCCGAAGACCAAAAGCTTCTCCGCCGATATAGACGGCATCTGCACCGAATATCACGGCCGTCTTCAGCACTTCCAGGCTGCTTGCCGGCACCAGTAATTCCGGATGTCGCATGTTTTTCACTCCTTTTTTATGCTGACAGACGCGCCGTCTCCAATCGGTACTACAGCCGTCTCCAGTCTATCGTCATGTTTTAAGAGATACAGATATTCCCTCATTCTGCTGTGGATCGTCCGATCCCGGCGCTCTACCGCAAACCGGGATTCCATGATTCCTCCATCCTGCAGAACATTGTCGGAAATCAGCATTCCCTCCTTTTTCAAAAGCCGCATTACTTCCGGGAAATAGGCTATATACTGGGCTTTTGCCGCATCGACAAAAATCATGTCGTACGGCTCTTCCAAAGTCTTTAACATCTCCATCGCATCGCCGCAGAGCAGATGAATCTGCTTTTCTTTTCCTGCCATTTTGATATTTTCCCTGGCTTTTTGTATCCGTTTTTCATAATTTTCGATCGTATCAATCCTGCAGTCGTCTCCGGCGTACTCACTCATGAGAATGGCTGAAAATCCGACCGCAGCCCCGATCTCCAGAATCCGCTTTGGTCTTTTCAAAAGCAGAAGCACTTTTAAAAAGCTCTGCATTTCCTTTCTGATGATAGGAACCCGCTCTTTAAGTGCTTCCTGCTCGATTGTCTCCAGTATTTCGTTGTTTCGCGTCTCCAGAGAACGGATATAATCTACAATCCGCTCTTCTACTATCATCCGCCTCTTCTCCTCTAATATTTATACATTCACATCCATAATAATCGGGAGAATCATCGGTCTTCTCTTGGTCCTCTTCCAGATAAACTCATTCATCGTATCGCGGATCACAAGCTTGATCTTGCTCCAGTCCGCGTTCCGGCTGCTCAGGCATCCCTCCAGGGCAACGCCCAGCACTTCTTTTGCCTCTTCCATAAGGCCTTCCGATTCTCTTACATAGACAAAGCCACGTGACACAATATCCGGTCCTGCAAGGAGCTGGTTCGTACCTTTTGCAAGAGTCAGGACAACAATCAGAATACCATCCTCTGCCAGATGCTGCCGGTCTCTCAATACGATATTTCCCACATCTCCGACTCCCAGTCCATCCACAAGGATTGCACCGGTCTGCACATGATCCGCGATCTTTGCGCCTTTATCGTCCAGCTCCAGCACATCGCCTGCATGGAGAATAAAGATATTTTCCTTTGGAATTCCAAGCTGCTCGGCAATTCCCGCATTGGCTTTCATATGACGATATTCTCCGTGTACCGGAATCGCATATTTCGGCTTTACGAGAGAATAAATCAGCTTCAGCTCTTCCTGGCAGGCATGTCCCGATACATGTGCATCCTGGAAAATGACATTGGCTCCCTTGACAGACAGCTCATTGATAACCTTGGAAACGGATTTTTCATTTCCCGGAATTGGATTGGAGCTGAAAATTACAGTATCTCCCGGCATAATGGTCACTTTCTTATGGATATCTGCCGCCATTCTGGAAAGTGCTGCCATGGATTCTCCCTGGCTTCCTGTAGTAATCAGAACCGTCTTCTCAGGCGGATAATTTTTCAGCTTGTCAATCTCAATCAGCGTATTTTTCGGGATATCCAGGTATCCAAGCTCCGCGGCAGTGGAAATGATATTGACCATGCTTCGTCCTTCCACTACTACTTTCCGGCCATACTTATAGGCTGAATTGATAATCTGCTGCACCCGGTCTACATTGGACGCGAATGTTGCGATAATGATACGGGTATTGGTATGCTCTGCAAAAATATGATCAAAGGTCCGTCCGACAGTACGCTCAGACTGGGTAAATCCTGGTCTCTCGGCATTGGTACTGTCTGACATCAGCGCCAGGACACCTTTTTTCCCGATCTCCGCGAACCGCTGCAGATCAATCGCGTCTCCGAATACAGGTGTGTAATCTACTTTAAAGTCTCCTGTATGAACCACGATACCGGCCGGCGAATAAATCGCAAGCGCAGATGCATCCTGAATACTGTGATTTGTTTTAATAAATTCAATTCGGAATTTTCCGAGATTAATAGACTGGCCGTGGCGCACGACTTTCCGCTTCGTACACCTCATCAGATTGTGCTCTTTCAGCTTGTTTTCGATAATTCCCATCGTAAGCTTTGTCGTATAGATCGGAAGGTTGAGCTCCTTGAGGATATACGGCAGCGCTCCAATGTGATCTTCATGTCCGTGGGTAATTACAAACCCTTTCACTTTTGAAATATTGTCCTTTAAATAGGTGACATCCGGTATTACGAGGTCAATCCCCAGCATGTCGTCCTCCGGGAATGCAAGACCGCAGTCCACCACAATAATACTGTCTTCATATTCGAAGGCAGTAATGTTCATTCCGATCTGCTCCAGTCCGCCAATCGGAATGATTCGCAATTTTGAATTGTTCGTTCTTTTCAAATCTACACCTCCATGAATTTTATTTTCCGTTCGTTCATTCTCTGACTGGTAATTAAGATCCGCAAAAACTACAATTCGATCCCTACATCTTCCAGAAGCTCCTCAAACACTTTCGACACCGCCTGAAGCTCCACTTCGTCTTCCACGATCTCGTACAGGGAATCTTCTCCTTCGTTTTTGCTTTTATCTTTCAAAATCAGACATTCCGCATCTCCATCTTCCTGATCCGTTACAAGAATATAGGAAATCCCTCTGATTTTCGTCTGCTCCAAAACATAGAATGCTGCCGGCTTATCCGAACCTTCCGGCATAAACATAATTTTTTCCATTCTAAACTCCTCTCATACCAATGGAATCCAGATAACTCTGCAGTATAAACACTGCCGCAATTTTATCTATATAGAGTTTCCTGTTTTCCCGGCGCACACCGCTTTCCATCAGTACCCTTTCGGCGGAAACCGTTGTAAGTCTCTCATCCCACAGCTCCACCTCAAGTCCCGTCCGCCTTTCCAGCATTTCCTTAAATGCAAGCGTTTTTTCCGCACGTTCTCCGATATCATTATTCATATGCTTCGGGAATCCAAGTACAATTTTTTCCACTTCAAAATCGCCGGCAAGAGTCTCGATTCTCGCCAGTGTCTTTCTCAGCTTATTTTCCTGCGTCCGTGTAATCGTCTCTACCCCCTGGGCAGTCAGACCTAAGGGATCGCTCACGGCGACTCCCACGGTCTTTGCGCCAAAGTCCAGTCCCAGTACTCTCATTTCTACTCCCAGCCGTTGTGCTCAATATAGGATTTGAGCATCTCTTCGACCAGCTCATCTCTTTCCATCTTCATCACGAGACTTCTCGCTCCGTTATGGCTTGTGATATAGGTCGGATCTCCTGACATGATATATCCTACCATCTGGTTCACCGGGTTATATCCTTTTTCACGTAAAGCTTTATAAACGATTTCAAGAATGTCTTTCGCCTGAATCTGAGGGCCCTGGCCCACCTGGAAAAACTGTGTGTTTGATAAATCTTTCATCGTTGCGACCTCCAATACTACTCTTATATTCTAATATAATCCCATCTAAAATTCAATCCATAATTTGCGAATGATCCTGGATCGTCATGGTCAGAATCTGGTTTTCTCTTGTACCATCCGCCTTTACCGCAACTTTTACATATTCTTTTGTCAGGCCTGTCCTCAGGGAAACCCCGTCCCTTTCCACGGTCTCCTCCAGAAGCACCTCCACCTGTCTTCCAATCATCTGATCTTCGAACTCTTTTTTCTTTCTGGCGCACAAATCCAGCAGAATCTGGCTTCTCCTTGCCTTTTCCTGATCCGGCACCTGATTCGGCATCTCTGCCGCCTTCGTACCATTTCTTCGGGAATATTTAAAGACATGAGTCTCATAGAATCCGATTTTTTCAATAAACGCCCTTGTTGTCTCAAACTCTTCTTCTGTTTCCCCTGGGAATCCTACGATTACATCTGTCGTAATCGCCGGATGGTCAAAGTACGTCCTTAATATCCGGCATTTTTCCTCGTATTCCCTGCTGGTATAATGTCTGTTCATCCGTTTTAACGTCGCGTCACATCCACTCTGCATGGACAGATGGAAATGCGGGCAGACTTTTGGCAGCCCGGAAAGTGCCTTCGCAAATTCTTCCGTGACAATTCTTGGTTCAATGGAGCTTAAACGGATTCTCCGTATTCCATCTATTTCATGAATCAGTCGGATCAGATAGAGCAGATCTTTCTTCTCTCCTTTCATATTGACCCAGGAGTCAAGATCCATTCTGGAATTTACAAAATCCATCCCATAAGAGCTCGCGTGAATGCCGGTCAGGACGACTTCCTGATATCCCGCCGCTGCAAGCCGCGTAACCTCACTGACAATTTCTTCCGGCTTTCTGCTTCGGATTCTCCCGCGTACATACGGAATAATGCAGTATGTACAGAACTGGTTGCATCCGTCCTGAATTTTAATATAAGCCCTCGTATGATCCCCGGCGGAATCCACATAGAGTTCTTCAAACTCGCCTGTATGATTGATATCGATCACCGCCTTGGCATCTTCATGCTTTTCAAACGCATGCAGAAGTGGAATCAGATTTTTTTTCTGGTTGTTTCCGATCAAAATGTCGATGCCTTCCAGTTTCTGTCCGGCTTCCTCCGAAGCCTGCACATAGCATCCGGCCGCGACAATCACGGCATCCGGATTCATCTTCCTTGCACGGTGGAGCATCTGTCTTGATTTTCTGTCAGCAATGTTAGTGACTGTACAGGTGTTAATCACATATACGTCTGCCTTCTCGTGAAAAGGAACGATTTCATAGCCGTCTTCTTCCAGGAGCTTCTGCATTGCTTCTGTCTCATATCCATTTACTTTGCACCCAAGATTGTGCAGCGCTGCTTTTTTCATTCTTTTTCTCAGTCCTTTTCGTATTTCTATAAAATATGACGAAATTTCTTCCAATTCTTTGGCAAGTTCGTCCTTGACTTTTTAATTGTACTAGCATAAGATAATGATATAAACAAAGAGAGAGAGGAGTGTGTTTCCAATGAAAACAGTAAAGATTTCATTAAACTCGATTGACAAAGTAAAGTCATTTGTTAACGACATTACAAAATTTGATTACGATTTCGATTTAGTATCCGGCAGATACGTGATTGATGCAAAATCCATCATGGGTATCTTCAGCCTGGATTTATCTAAACCGATTGATTTAAACATTCACGCTGATGCCGGCGTTGATGAAGTTTTAGAAGTTTTAAAACCTTATCTTGTTTAGATGAAATCGAATCCCCCGCGGTGTCCGTGGGGGATTTTTTCTGCTTTCAGAACCGCTTCCGGTTCGCCAATGCTTCCTACGCTTCTACCTCAATCACTTCTGCTGTATCAAGCGCTTCCTGGAAAAGCCGGTCAATATCCTCATGCAGTCTCTGCTCGGACCGTTTGATCACATCAAGCTTCGGCTTTGTCACCGGATGCTTCGCCACGAAAATCGTACAGCAGTCTTCATACGGAAGAATCGATGTCTCATAAGTATCAATTTTATCTGAAATTTCCACAATCTCCTGCTTGTCAAATCCGATCAGCGGCCGGTAAACCGGAAGTGTGCAGACTTCATTGGTCACAAGAAGACTCTGCATGGTCTGGCTTGCAACCTGTCCGATACTCTCCCCTGTGATCAGGCCAAGGCATTCCTGCTCTTTTGCAATCGTCTCGGCGATACGCATCATATACCGTCTCATAATGATTGTAAGCTCATCGTGCGGACATTTATCGTAAATAGAAAGCTGAATATCCGTAAAGTTAATTACATGAAGCCGGATCGGTCCCGTATAGGCCGCAATCTTTTTCGCAAGGTCTACTACCTTTTGCTTCGCACGCTCGCTTGTGTACGGAGGTGCGTGGAAATAAACCGCTTCCAGTCCAACGCCGCGTTTTGCTACCATATAGCCTGCCACAGGGCTGTCAATTCCTCCGGATAATAACAGCATGGCTTTTCCGTTCGTTCCAATCGGCATTCCGCCAGGCCCCGGTATAATATGGGAGTAGATGTAAACCTCCTCACGAACTTCCACATTCAAAAGTACATCCGGATTGTGGACATCTACCTTCATCTCTGGAAACGCGTCCAGGATTGCCTCTCCCAGATCACAGTTCATCTCCATGGAGTTGACCGGATATGTCTTCTTTGCCCGTCTGGATTCCACCTTGAACGTCAGATGTTTATCCGGGTAAGCCTCCTCCATGTATGCCACCACATCTTTTTTCAGTTCTTCAAATTCTTTGACTTCCGTCCGCACAACCGGGCAGATTCCGACAATCCCGAACACCTTTTTCAGGCAGTCTACCGTTTCCTCGTAATCATAATACCCGTCACAGTCCACATAAATGCGTCCCTGGCACTTGTGCACATGGAACGTTCCTTCCGCCTTGCGAAGGGCAAACCGGATCTGCCGCACCAGTGCATCCTCAAACATATAACGATTTTTCCCTTTAATCGCAATTTCTCCGTATTTTATCAAAAACGTCTGAAATGTCATCTTTTTCTCCTTTATCTGCGTCTGTATCTTCTGAGCATCGGTATACAATTATATAATGTTTTCAATGTATAGTCAATTTCTTCTTCTGTCGTAAACTCAGAAAGGCTGAAGCGCAACGTTGCGTCCAGATACTCCCGCTCCACTCCGATTCCTTTTAAGACTCCGCTGATCCCCGGATGATTGGAGGAGCATGCGGAGCCGGATGAAACATAAATGCCCTTTTCCTCTAATGTATGAAGGAGTACCTCGCTTCGGATTCCGGCAATCCCTACGCTGACGATATGCGGAGCACTGGTTTCATCCGGAAGTCCATGAACAGTCACATGGTCCACCTGCCGGATTCCCTCGATAAATTGTTCTTTTAATCTGCGCATCCGTGCTGTTTTGTCTTCCAGTCCTGTGTAGACCATTCTGGCAGCCAGAGCAAATCCTGCGATCCCCGGCACGTTTTCCGTTCCGGAGCGGATATTTTTCTGTTGTTCTCCCCCGAATACAATCGGGCGGATCCGCACTTTTTCACTGATATACAATGCACCCATCCCTTTTGGGCCGTGTATTTTATGACTGCTGATGGTCAGAAGATCGATTCCTTCTCTCTTCGGGAAGATTCTGTATTTTCCAAATCCCTGTACTGCATCAGAATGAAAAATGATCTCTCTGTTATATGCTTTGACGATGCTGGCAGCCTCCTTGACTGGCTGGACAGACCCCACCTCATTGTTTACATACATAATGGAAACCAGAATCGTATCTTTGCAGAGCGCCTCCCGCAATGCGGACAGCTTGACTCTGCCATACTGGTCTACCGGAAGATAGGTGACACGAAAGCCTTCCTCCTCTTCCAGATACCGCATGGTGTTTAAAATGGCCGGATGCTCAATCACTGTTGTAATCAGATGATTCCCGCGCCTTTTGTACGCTCTCGCCGTGCCGATCAGTGCCAGATTGTCGCTTTCGGTCCCTCCTGAGGTGAAAACAATCTCTTTCTCCTGGACTTTCAGGATCCTTGCAAATGTTTCCCGCGCATCCCGGACATAGCGTTCCGCCTCGATTCCCTTCCGATGCAGGGAGGACGGGTTGCCGTAATCCTCGCACATCACCTTACGGACCAGATCTCCCACTTCCTCAAACGCCTTTGTTGTTGCCGAATTGTCCAAATATACTTCCATCAGATCTTACCTTTCCGTCTTTTCTATTACCATATGTCTGCCGGCCGGATCTTGCCACCAATCTATGCTTCCATCAGATAGGAAATCACGGAAAGTACAAATAATCCTGCCGTCTCCGTGCGGAGAATCCGTTTGCCAAGAGTGATGGACTCCGCATGGGCCTCCCTCACAGCCTTTTCTACCTCCTCCACCTCGAAGCCGCCTTCCGGCCCTATGAAAATCCCGACAGACTCTCCTCTTTTCAAGGACTGAAACTGCTTTCTTGTCTCTTCCATACCCTCTGCAAGCTCATATGGAATCCACACATGATCCAGACCTGCCCCATAGGAAAGTGCCTCCGAAAAACGCATCACACCGTGTACTTCTGGTATCACTCCCCGTCCCGCCTGTTTGGCCGCACTTTCCGCAATGGCCTGCCAGCGTTCCTGTTTCTTTTTTGCTTTTTTCTCATCCAGTTTTACAACAGACCGATGAGCCGCCGTCGGTACGATCTCCGATACGCCAAGCTCCACGGCCTTCTGTACGATCCAGTCCATCTTATCACTTTTGGGGAGTCCCTGAAACAGCACAATCCGACATGGCGGCTCTGTATCCGTCTCATAAATCTCCAGAATTCCTGCCTGAACCGCATCGGATGTCATCTTTCGGATCTCGCACCGGTATTTTTTATTATTTCCATCGCTGATTTCAAGCTGTTCTCCGATTTTCATGCGCAGGACATTCCGGATGTGATTCACATCATTTCCTGTAATAGTGATGTCTTCCTCCCCTACCTGTTCCGGGGTTACAAAAAAATGCTGCATACTGACTACTCTCCTGCCTTTTCAGCCGGTTTTCTGGCCGTAACGCAGACCCATTCGCCCTGATAGGTCACATCAAGGAGCTCCAGGCCGGCATCTTTTACTGCCTGTTTTACTACTTCTTCCTTATCGTCAATAATTCCGCTCGTAATATAAATTCCGCCCGGCTTCAGTTGATGTACGATCACCGGTGTCAGCATCACAAGCACATCCGCCAGAATATTCGCAGCGACAATGTCATATTGCTCATAACCGACCCGGTCCTGAATCTCCTTATCATCAATAATATTTCCGATCATCACTTCATACTGATCCTGGGACACATGATTGGCTTTCATATTTTCATGTGTGGCATCGATCGCACATGGATCCAGATCCGTCCCCACAGAGTATGCCGCGCCGAATTTCAGCGCCAGCATCCCCAGAATACCGCTGCCGCATCCTACATCCAGAATTCTCGTGGTACTGGTGACGTATTTTTTAATCTGGCGGATACAAAGCTGTGTCGTCTCATGCATCCCCGTTCCAAAAGCTGTCCCTGGATCGATATGGATGATCATCTTTCCCTCATCTTCCGGTTTTACATCCTCCCAGGAAGGGATAATCAAAATATCATCCACATAGAACTGATGAAAATACTGCTTCCAGTTATTTACCCAGTCCACATCCTCTGTCTGAGATTCCTCGATCGTACATGGACCAAGATCCATGAATGCGCTCATCTCATCGAGTTCTTTTCTGACCTTTTCCAGAACCGCTTCCTTGTCCTCGTCCTCTTCCAGGTAGAAACTCAAAAATGCAGTGCCGTCATCCGGTACTGTCTCCGGCAGAATATCAACAAACATCTGCTCTTTTTCCTGCTGTGTCAGAGGTACTTTATCTTCAATCTCCACTCCTTCGATTCCAAGGTCAGAAAGAATGCTGCTGACAACATCCTCCGCCTGAGTGGTAGTCTGTAATCTGAATTTATTCCATTTCATGTTGTCTGGTCTCCTTCTTTGATGTTTCGTATTCCATCCTGCGTCTCAGTCTGAGATAGGCTGTAAGAAGAATGGCTGCATGGTCAGCCGCTACACCGCCGCGCTCCCTGACCACTGCGCTTTCGTTTCGAATCAGTGTTCCTTTTGTCCGGAAACAGACCTGCGGTCTGAGAAGAATGCCTCTCTCCCGGTTTTCCAGCTCCATCCGATACAGCGTTCCTTCTTCATCCCTTTCTTCGGAGATACGGATTGTAAACCATGCCGCGTCTTTTGCGTCATCTCCGGCTTTTGCCTTTACATCTTCCAGCCGGACAAGTGCCATAAACGCAGTGGTAATCACTCTCGCCCTTGGATCTCTTTGAACCTCTCCAAAGGCTCCGATCTGCTCTGTCTCGACTCCTTGAACATGCGTCTCTTCATAGAGTTCTCTCCTGGCAGACTCTTCCAGATTCTCGTACAGATTGACAAATCCGCCCGGCATGGCCCAGTCCCCTATACTTGGATGATTTCTTCTCCTGATCAAAAGTACCTGAAGATTCTCAGAACTGTCCGGACTCTCTCCCGGATACCCAAACACTGCCATATCTACTGTACAGCATGGATTTTTATACCGATACGGGTCATAATGTTCCAGAAACTCTTCCAGAGTTTCTCCTTTTTCGTTCCGGCTCCCATCTCCGCGGAATGCCTCAATATCTTCAAAAAAGGCCGGCATCTGCTCACCTGCTTTCGTCTATTTACATCCTTCACCGACCATAATGTCAATGATTTCCTCATTCGTCTCTCTCATGCCTTCTTTTCCGAGACGTCCGATATTTCTGATGGTCTCGTCTACACCTTTTGTCACAATTCCGTCCCCTGCATAGAACTGCTGTCCGCATTTATACATGTTGTATCCAAGGATTCCTGCTTCCACTGAAGAGGCAATCTTTGCTGCGCAGGATGCCTTTGCTCCGTCACATACGATCCCGGATACAATCGCAAGCGCATTGACAACCGTATGAGAGATCTCCTCATATCCGCCTCCCTGCAGATAAGCGATTCCGGCTCCTGCTGCCGCACCCGCGCAGACAGCGCCGCAGTAGGCGGACAGACGGCCGATTCCTGTCTTCTGATGAATTGCCACCAGGTTGGACAGGGTCAGCGCTCTGTACAGTTTCTCTTCTCCGGAATTCAGCTCCTTGGCATATTCGATCACCGGAAGGGAACAGGTCATCCCCTGGTTTCCGCTTCCGGAATTGATGATAACCGGGAGTTCACACCCGTTCATCCGGGCATCAGAGCCGGCCGCAGCCATCGCTTTGGCACGGATACGGATATTATCCCCTTCCATTTTCAGCAGCACGCTTCCGATATTGGCACCGTAATCTCCTCTCAGCCCCTCCTGCGCAATGGCGGTATTATACCGGATCTGACGGCCGATGACTTCTTTGACGTCCTCGATATCGACAGTATTCGCAAAATCCAGGATATCCCTCATATTCAGAAGAGACCGGTCTGTCAGTCCTTCTTCTTTTTCTCCTTCTACTTTCTCTTCATAGAGTACCTTTCCATCCTTTTCAATCAGAACGATATTCGTATGATAATTTGCGATTCTTACGGTCGCACTTGCTTCCCCTTTTGTCTCTGTCACAATGATATCAAAGGTAATGCCGTTATCCACGTATTCTACGGAGATGTCCGCATTCTGAAGGAACGCTTTCATTTCTTCAATCTGGTCTTTTGAAACCTCCGCAATCACTTCCAGCTCTTTTTCCGGCTTCCCCGCAATGATTCCTGCCGCCGCTGCCGCAGGAATTCCTTTGAGATGATCCGTATTCGGCACGATGACGGACTTGACGTTTTTAATGATACTTCCGCTGGCGCCGATCCGCACTTTATCCGGCATTTCTCCCAGGACTTCCCTTGCCTTTGCCGCCGCATAAGCCAGTGCGATCGGCTCCGTACATCCCATTGCCGGCACCAGTTCTTCCTTTAGAATCTGCACATAAGCCCCATATTTTACATCCTCTTTTTTCATTGTGTGTTCCTCTCTTTCTTTTTTCTTATGCTTTTCCTAAAAGATAATCGATAAACTGCTGTGCTGTCCTTCCCGATCTTCCGCCATGGGTCATCTCCCACTGATTGGCCAGTAGCAGAAGCTCGTTGTCCTCCATCTGAATCTTGTTTCTCTTCGCCAGTTCCAGCACAATATTCTGAAATTCTTTTTTGTCCGGTCCGCCAAAATAAATCGACACTCCAAACCTCGCAACTAAAGACAGCTTCTCCTGTACGGTATCTGATGTGTGGAGATCATCATCTCTTCTGTCGCTTTTATCACTCCACTGTTCTCTTACGAGGTGTCTGCGGTTCGATGTGGCATAAATCAGGACGTTATCCGGTTTCCGTTCCAGTCCGCCCTCAATCACAGCTTTCAGATACTTATACTCAATTTCAAACTCTTCAAACGAAAGATCATCCATATAAATGATAAACTTGTAATTCCGGTTTTTAATCTGTGCGATGATATCATTCAGATCCTGAAACTGATGCTTGTACACCTCGATCATGCGCAGGCCTTCTTCATAATATTGATTTAATATGGCCTTGATGGAGGTCGATTTTCCGGTTCCCGCATCTCCAAACAGGAGACAGTTGTTTGCCTTCCTGCCGCGCACAAACGCCTCCGTATTTTCAATCAGCTTCTTCTTCGGGATCTCATATCCCACCAGATCATCCAGTCTGACATGGGCAATCTTCGTGATAGGTACGATTCTGGCTCCATTCTCCGTATGCTCTACACGGAACGCTTTGTGAAGTCCGAATTTTCCCACTCCAAATTCCTTATAAAACTGGGTCATCACCGTCTTGAATTCTTCCGGCGAGGAAGTATCTGCCAGATGAACGGCAAGATTACAGATTCTGTCCCTTACCCTCCTGTTATAGACATGCCCTTCCTGCTTCGTTCCCTGATAGTCAAACAAAATCCGATGGGCCTGTGTTCCAAAGGATTCTCCCAGACTTTTAATATCATAGTCAAAAAGTTCTTTCATAATGGCAAAATCATGGAGTGCCGCATCATTGATGCTGCCTTCCACTTCCCCGCGGATCTCACATGCCGTGCTATAGGCATTTTCATCATTGACAAGCAGAAAAGTCAGGTACGTATGCCAGAGATTTCCCTCCAGTCCGTGCTGTTCAGAGAGCTCCAGAATCTTATTGACACATTCGAAGAACAGGCTTTTCAGATCCTCCTGATTGTAGTATCCGCTTCCTTCATGTTCTATCAGAAATGTCATGTCCTGGAGAATGTTTCCATATTCCATGTTTCTGTAAATCATCAGTTCGTTTGTGTGCATCTTCTCTTCCTTCTCTTAGTTAATAATTTCCAAGTATTTTCATGCTTTTTGTCTCTTCCCGCAGTCCACGGATCGCATTTTTCACGCCTCCGTCAGCGAGATTTCCCTCAAAATCGACAAAAAATCGGTATTCCCATGGTCTGTCCTCAATCGGGCGCGACTCAATTTTTGTCATATTCAGATCGTTGTAGATGAAGTGAGACAGCATCTGGTACAACGACCCGCTCTCGTGAGGAAGTTCAAAACAAATGCTGATCTTCCGCGCATTTTCCAGAAAAATCTTCTGATTTGTAACAATGATAAAGCGGGTAGAATTGTGTCGGTTGTCATTGACCTGTTCCCGCAGAATTTCCAGTCCGTACAGAGAAGCCGCATAGGCGCTGCAAATCGCCGCATGATGCAGATCCTGCTCTTCCACTACTTTCTGTGCCGCCACAGCAGTATTGGGAACACTGATCTTTTCGATTGACGGATGATCGTACAGATACTTCTCGCACTGCATCAGCCCCTGAGGGTGCGAGTACACTCTCGTGATTTCCGACTCTTTACTTCCCTTCGGTCCTGCAAGCACATGGCAGACGGGAAGTACCGTCTCGCCGACAATGTAATTTTCATATTCCACAAGCAGATCATACACCTCATTGACTGCTCCTGCGGAGGAATTCTCAATCGGCAGGACCGCAAAATCCGCGGCTCCGTCCTCAATCGCATCCATCGCGTCTTTCCAGGTACGGACATGGTAAGATCCCGCTTCCTTTCCGAAATACTGCTTCAACGCCGCCTCGCTATAAGCTCCTTCCACACCCTGAAACACGATCCTGGCGTTTCTGACGTCCAGCTCCTTTACTTTGATAAATGGGAGCCGTCCTGTCGTCCCGCAGGCGGACAGTTTCTGATACTGAAGTTTTCTGCTCAGAGACATCAGAAGGGTAAAGAGCTCCTGTATACCTTTCGCATTTTCTTTGCTGTGTGCAAGTGCCGCTGACTTCTGGAGCTTATCCTGTTCCCTTGCCCGGTCATACACCTTCCTTCCATTTGCGATCTTATAGTCTGCTACCTGCGAACAGACTTCCATCCGTTTTTCATATAAAGCGATGATCTGCTCATCCAGACAATCCAGCTCACCGCGCAGTTCCTCTAACGATGCCATCTGCTTCCTCCTTCGCTTAAACTCTTCCATATTATAATACATTTCTTCCGCAAAATCTACGTTCATATTTCATTTGGCTGTTGAAAACCAGATCATTTTATTATATTATTAAAAGAGCTAGGTAGCAAGAGGAGGATGTTATATGAGACATTTAATGAGTCCGCTGGACTTTTCTGTGGAAGAACTGGACAAGCTTTTAGACCTTGCCAATGATATCGAACGAAATCCAGCGAAATACGCACATGCCTGTGCAGGAAAAAAATTAGCCACATTGTTTTATGAGCCAAGTACCCGTACCCGTTTAAGTCATGAAGCTGCCATGTTAAACCTGGGCGGAAGTGTTCTTGGCTTTTCTTCTGCCGATTCGAGTTCCGCTGCAAAAGGGGAGAGTGTATCGGACACGATTCGGACAGTAGCCTGCTATGCCGATATCGTAGCAATGCGTCATCCAAAAGAAGGCGCGCCGATGGTTGCCGCTGCCCACTCTTCCATCCCGATTATCAACGCCGGAGACGGTGGCCATCAGCACCCGACCCAGACACTGACAGACCTTCTGACGATCCGCTCTCTGAAAGGACGTCTGGACAATCTGACCATCGGGCTTTGCGGAGATCTGAAATTCGGCCGTACGGTCCATTCACTGATTCAGGCACTTGTCCGTTACGACAACCTGAATTTCGTCCTGATCTCTCCTGAGGAGCTGCGTCTCCCGACCTACATCCGTCATGATGTGCTGCGGCGCAATCACGTTCCTTACAAGGAAGTAGTCCGGATGGAAGAGGCGCTTCCGGAACTGGATATTCTGTACATGACACGGGTTCAGAAAGAACGTTTCTTCAATGAGGAAGATTATGTCCGCATGAAAGACTTTTACATTCTTGACAAGAAAAAGATGGAACTCGCCAGCAAGGACATGCTCGTTCTCCATCCGCTTCCAAGGGTGAACGAGATTTCCGTAGAAGTAGATGACGATCCGCGCGCAGTTTATTTTAAGCAGGCCAAATACGGCGTCTATGTGCGGATGGCACTGATTCTGACGCTTCTCGACATTCATGTCGACTGATCTATCGATTCTGGAAAGGAGTAAATTATGGTGAAAAATACACTGAATATCGGAAAAATCTCGGAAGGTTTTGTACTGGACCACATTCAGGCCGGAAAGAGTATGGATATTTACAAATATCTCCGCCTTGACAAACTGGACTGCTGCGTTGCGATCATTAAAAACGCAAAAAGCAACAAGATGGGAAAGAAAGACATCATCAAAATCGAATGTCCCCTGGAGATGATTGATTTAGATATTCTCGGTTTTATTGATCATAATATCACAGTCAATATCATCGAAAACGAAGAAATCGTGAGCAAAAAGTCTCTGACACTTCCAAAAGAGATTACCAACGTGATCCGATGCAAAAATCCTCGGTGCATCACCTCGATCGAACAGGAGCTGGATCATGTTTTCATACTGACAGATCCGGAGCGTGAGGAATACCGCTGCAAATACTGCGAAGAAAAATATCACAGAAAATAATATTGACGGGAGAGCATCTGCTCTCCCGCTTTTCTTTTCCACCATGTCAAAATGCCACATTTTGTTGCATTTCTTGACATTCTTTTTTTCTCTCTTCTTATATAAAGATTATATAAGCTTCCGGCCAGCTGCGAGGAGGAAAAGAAAATGTCAATCACAAACAACGAAGCCAAATTATGTATGTTCCTGAAGTCGATAGGCATTTCAGGCAGATACAAAGGATTTTACTACCTGAAGGATGCCGTCTTTCTTGTTCTGGAAAACGAGCGTTCACTTTGTAATATCCAGCAGGAAATCTACCAGCCGATAGCCGAAACTTATCATGTCTCTGTATCAAGTATTGCAAGGGCAATCCGCACCGTATGTCAGGCAGCATCCCAAAACGAAGAAAAAATCCGGGAATTTTTTCCTGGATTTTTCTCCCATGGTACACTCTACCCAAAGGAACTGATTGAAATGGCCGCGGATTATCTGCGCTATCATTAAGATCTACTTTTCAAATAATTATTTTAATCTGCCGGAAAGCTTATAAAAAGGGTGCGGTCTGCACCACACCCTTTTACTTTCTGCATATTTTTTCTCTTTTCCATTCTGCAGGCAAGACGATAAGCCGGGTTATGTCTTGAACAGTCATCTATCTAGCTCCTGCGTCGCCGCGGGAGTCCATCAACCCACCTAAAACACGACGGGCCGCCGTATCGTTTTTATTCGGTCTTTCTTCGGATGGGGTTTACATATGCCTCTTCTGTTACCAGAAAAGCGGTAGTCTCTTACACTGCCTTTCCACCCTTACCGCAAAAGCGGCGGTTTATTTCTGTTGCACTATCCTTGGAGTTGCCTCCACCGGACGTTATCCGGCATCCTGCCCTGTGAAGCCCGGACTTTCCTCACCTGCTGCCTTTCGGCATATGCAGCCGCGATCACCTGTTATACCTGGTCTCACGAATTTCGATTTTATCACAATTATGAATTTCTGGCAAGCCCCGTATCCTCGATCAGGTCCTTCCCGTCCGCCGCTGTAGTGGCCAGGGTATCGCACCTCTCGTTCTGGGGATGGCCGTCGTGGCCCTTCACCCAGATGAACCGGACCTGGTGAGGCTCTTTTGCCTTCAAAAGCCGCTGCCAGAGGTCCACATTCTTCACCGGCTCATTCTTGCCCCTCTTCCAGCCCTTTTTCAGCCAGCCGCCGATCCAGTTCTGATTAAAGGCATCCACCACATACTTGGAGTCTGAGTAGAGCTCCACACTGCAGGGCCTGTTCAGCGCCTCCAGCGCGGCGATCACCGCCATCAGCTCCATCCGGTTGTTGGTGGTCTTCTTGTATCCCTGGGACAGCTCCCTCGTGTGGAGCTGCCCCTTTGTGTCCACATATTCAAGGACGGCCCCATAGCCTCCCGGTCCGTCCGGATTGCCCCTTGCCGCCCCGTCTGTGTATATCCTTACCTGCATAAATTTTTAAGCTCCCGTGTCAGATTTTGTCAAATGTAAAGACCTGGCCCTCCCCTGTGATGTGGGCCACTCTGTCTCTGTAGCCGGCTGACGTTTTCTCCTCCATCAGCCGTTCGTACAGACCGTACTGTCCCTGCATGTGCATAGGGAACACGATATCTGTATCCGTATGGCGCATAAACCAGTCCAGTCCCCAGTAATACTCCTTCCCAAGCCTTGGGTCCAGGGGGACAAAGGCGGCGTCAATGTGCAGCCCCTCCAGCTTTCCGATCTCCTTCTGATAGGCCTTCTTCATAAGCTGGTTGTACCTGTCGGTCTCCTCCTCCCAGTGCCACCAGTTCAGATCCCCCGCGTGATAGATAGTCCGTCCCTCAGTCTCCACCACAAAGGCCACGCCCTCATCTGTAGACCGCAGGGTCTCCACAAGAAATGTGCCCTCTCCGTCTCCAATCCGCAGCCTCTCTCCTGATCCCACGAAATGTATCTTCTCCTTTGGAGCGGAGGACGGCACTGCCTCCTTCACATCACCGGACAGGATGTAGGTGATGCGGGGAAACTCTTCCGCCCACTGGAAAATGGATCTCTGAAAGTGATCGTAATGCCTGTGGCTTACGAAGACGTACACATCCCTGTCACTTTCAAAAGAGGGAAGCTCTCCCTTGTAGTAATCAAAAATCAGAACCTTGTCCGCCAGCTCCACCGCGAACCCGCTGTGCTGGATGTATGTGATCTTCATCATATACGCTCTACTCCCTGGGCGCCTTCTGGATCACTTCCACCGCATGGGTGATCTCCGGCAGAAGATATTCCAGGCACTGCTTGACTGCTCCCGCCTTTCCAGGAAGATTGACAATAAGAACGTCCCCTCTGATGCCGGCGGCGCTCCTGTTGAGCATGGATCTTTTTGTCAGCTTCATGGTGTACGCCCGCATGGCCTCGGGTATGCCAAGGACCGGTCTCTCCACCACGTCCATGGTGGCCTCCGGCGTGCAGTCTCCGGCATTGCAGCCTGCCCCGCCTGTCGTAAGGATCAGGTCTGTCAGATGTCCGTCAGCCATTCTCTGCATGACAGTGGAGAGGACCGTCCTGTCACAGGGCAGAGCCTTCTGGAACACGATAGTGTGTCCCGCCTGCTCAATCAGCTTTCTGATCACTTTTCCTGCAGTGTCTTCCTCTTTTTCTCTGTAAACTGCCGTATTTGCTGTTATAATCGCAACTCTCATCTTGTACCTCCATAAAACCATTCTTTCGTACACAGGCTTCCCTTGATACGGCGAAAGCCCTGCCTGTATCTTCCTATTTGATGCGCTCGCCGATGCCGGCTGTCACCCGGTATACTCTGTCAGCCATGTCCGCCAGATAGCAGCCGACCCGGCCAACCTGCTCTCGCAGGATCCGATCCTCCGCCTTCTCCGGCACCATGCCGCAGCCCATTTCACTCATAATAATAACAACTTCCGGGTTCATTTGCAACATGGCCTCCGTCTGTTCCACAGGATCCTTTCCCTCCTTCACGTATTTCTCCACAGAAAACTGATAGGCAGGCATAAGGATCCGCTCCGGAAACTGTTCCTTCGCAAAGGCCACCTTCCCCTGACAGCTTCCTCCTGTAATAAAGATCACGTCTTACCACCACCCCTTCTTTTCATCATTCTGCTTTCTCCAGATAGGGATGCCGTAGACAACCTCCACAAAGAGATCCGCCTCCTTTGCCAGCGTCAGGTTGATCTGGCCGAGACATTCCATAAATTTCCTCTGCTCATCTGTCCCCGGCACGTCGGAAAACACCTGATTTGTCACAACGATCAGATTGTCCGTCTGCTCTCCCAGCGCGTGTATCTCAGAGAGGATCTCCTCCACGATCTGCTGCTGGGGAAGAACTTCCCCCTGGTATGTCCTGGTCTTTTCCGTCAGAGTCTCCGCCACGCAGTCCAGCACGATGGTGGACTGCCCCTTATCCATTTTCCCCGCAAATTCCTGCGCGATCCAGGACTTTCCGCTTGCGCTTCCGCCTGTGATCAGCAAAAACATACTACTCCACCTCTTTTATTCACTCTTTCCGTCCCTGCTCCTTCTTTTCGCTGTGGATAATGCTGTAAATCTCCTCCGGCTTCCCGTCGAAAAATTCATAGGAAATGACAGTACCCTCATAATTCTCAGGGTGATTGGTGCAGCGGCTGCAATCCAGGGTAACTGTATCCCTGCCATAAAATTCGCTGCCCTCTTCAAGGCACACTGTCAATGTCTCCCCCACCGTATCAGCGGATAGGACCTCCCCGCTGGCCGTCTCACAATTCAGAGAGAAAGGCGCTGTCCTCTCTATCTTTTCTATCTCCTCCGGCGTACTGCCCCAGGTGGTATAGTACAGGTACCATCCCTCAGTGAGCATTTCCCCTGGAACGCCCGTCGCCTCGGCAAAATCAAGAGTCACTTTGTCACCGCTGTCAGACAACCTGACCGTCACCGTCTCTTCTTCCCGGTCCACAGACAGGATCTCTCCGCTGAAGAAAATTTTGCTGGCACTGATCCCGCCTTCTTTTGTGCAGCCGGTCAGGCACATTCCCGCCGCACCTGCACACGCTAACAGAGCGGACAGCCTTTTGACTCCCGCGCCTGTCTTCCTCCTATGCATACACATCTCTCCCTTCCGGGACCATGTCTCTACCGCTTCTTAACAACCTCTCCCTGCTTTTTGTAAATGCTCCCCGCCGGGACAAAGCCTCTCACAGAGGACAGGGGATAGATGTTGCTGTGGCTTCCCACCACGCTGCCCGGGTTGAGGACAGTGCCGCAGCCGACCTCTACCTCATCGCCCAGCATGGCGCCAAATTTCTTGAGGCCAGTCTCGATGTTCCCCTCCGGGGTCTTCACCACCACCAGCTTCTTGTCGGATTTTACATTGGAGGTGATGGAGCCAGCTCCCATGTGGGCCTTGTATCCGAGGATGGAGTCTCCCACATAATTGTAGTGGGGCACCTGCACCTTATTGAAAAGGATCACATTCTTGAGCTCTGTGGAATTCCCCACAACAGCCCCCTCGCCCACGATGGCATTGCCGCGGATAAAGGCGCAGTGGCGCACCTCGGCGTTCTTGCCGATGATGGCCGGCCCGTGGATGTAGGCAGACTCAAACACCACCGCGGACTTTGCGATCCACACGTCCTCGCCCACCTTGTCATACTCGTCCTCAGGCAGACTCCTTCCAAGCTCCAGGATAAAGTCCTTGATCCTTGGCAGCACCTCCCAGGGGTAGGTAGCTCCCTCGAAAATATCCTTTGCGATTGTCTCATCCAGTGTGTAAAGCTCTTTGATGGTCAGTTCTTTCATTTCTTCTTCGCTCCATTTCCGCCTTCCGGCTTTTTATTTTTTGTTTTATAATATGCGGCTGCCTTGTCGTAGCAGCTCCTCAGCTGATATTGGTTGCCCAGCCCCAGGACTCCGTCTGTCCTTGTGCGGATAAAATGCTCCATCTTCTCCATGTACTCATCTGACGTGATCTCGCCCTCCGCCACATAGTTCAGCCCCTTTTCCCAGCTGGCCGTCAGCTCAGGGTTGAGAAGGGAGCGGATGGAGTGGTCCACCACATCGTAGATCATCTCCCCCTGGAGGGTAGGCGTCACGATCTGGGTCTTCTTGTTCAGGGCCAGGTACTTATTGTTAAACAGCTTTTTCAGTATCTCGCCCCTGGTGGCGCTGGTTCCGATGCCGCAGCTCTTGATCTGCTCCCGCAGCTCCTCGTCCTCGATGAGCTGTCCGGCGTTTTCCATGGCCAGGATAAGGGATCCGGAATTGTACCTCTTGGGCGGGGAGGTCTTCCCCTCCCTGATATCCAGCGAAGTAACCTGCAGTGTCATGCCCTTTTTCAGGTTCTTCACCACCTCAAAGAGAGCAGCCGGGTCCTCCTTTCCGGAACCGGCGCCGCCTGGCGCCTCACCGTCTGTCTCCTCCTGCTTTCCCTTTGTCTGTCCCGCTTTCTGCCCTGGAATTCCCGTCACCTTCAGGTAGCCCTCCTCGGCCAGCACACGGAAGCTGGAAAAAAACTGCTCCTCCTTCATGCCTGTGACAATGGACACCTTCTGGTACACAGCCGCGGGATAGAAAATGCTTAAAAATCTGCGCACAATTATATCATACACCGATTTCGCTGTATGCGCCACACCATTCAGCGCCGAGAGCCCCTGCCCGGTGGGAATGATGGCGTAGTGATCCGTGATCTGCTTGTCATTGACATACCTTGTCTTTGCCAGCCCCTTGTGGGATCCCATGTCCGCGATCTCATTTAAAAAGGGCACCGCCGGACCGTATTTCATCAGCCCGTTGAGATTTTTGCTGATCTCCTTTGCCACGGCTGTAGAGAGCACCCTGGCGTCTGTCCTGGGGTAGGTGACCAGCTTCTTCTCGTACAGCTCCTGGACGATACGAAGCGTCTCGTCCGGGCTGATCTTGAACCTTTTGGAGCACTCGTTCTGCAGCTCCGCCAGATTGTAGAGGAGGGGCGGGTTCTTTTTCTCCTTTTTCTTCTCAATGGACAGGATTTTGCAGCTCTGTCCGCCGCCCTCGCTGCCAAGATAGTCGATCAGCTCCTGTGCCTTCTCCTTCTCTTTAAAGCCGTTCTCCTTGTAGAGACAGGGGGAGGCGAAATACCGGGATCCCTCCGCTGCGCGCCACTCTCCCTCAAAAGAGGCCGCCCCGCTCTTCTCCTTGTCCGTCGGAGCGTCCTTCTCCCCAAAGCTGTCTGCCTGGATCGTGCTGACCACCCGGTAGAAGGGGGTCTCCACAAACTCCCGGATCTCCCGCTCCCGGCGCACCACCATGCCCTGGACGCAGGTCATGACCCGCCCGACGGATATGACAGTATATTTTGTCTTTAGATAATTGGAAATACTGTTTCCATACTTTAGTGTAAGGAGCCGGGAAAAATTGATCCCCATCAGGTAGTCCTCCTTGGCCCGCAGGTAGGCGGAGGAGGAAAGGTTGTCGTAAGCGGACAGATCCTTCGCCTCCCGGATCCCCCGCAGGATCTCCTCCTCGGTCTGGGAGTCGATCCACACTCTGCGGCGCTTTTTCCCCTTCACGCCGGCCATCTGCTCCACAAGTCGGTAGATGTACTCTCCCTCACGTCCGGAGTCGGTGCACACGTAAATGGTATCCACGTCCTCCCGGTTCAGAAGGGAGGAAACGATGCGGTACTGCTTTGCCACCCCGGGAATGACCTCGTACTTGAACTCCTCCGGTAAAAACGGCAGAGTCGCCAGACTCCACCGCTTATATTTTTCATCATAGGCCTCCGGATAGCTCATAGTCACCAGATGCCCCACACACCAGGTCACTACCGCGTCATCTGACTCCAGATAACCGTCATGCCTTCCGGTGCGGAGGTGAAGCGCCCTGGCAAACTCCTGGGCAACACTCGGTTTTTCCGCAATATATAATGATTTTCCCATAAATGCTGTCTTATCTCCTGTCCTGTTTCTTAAAAAGTCCGACAAACCTCTCCCGCAGCCCTCTCCTTTTCCGGGGAGTGCCGGCGCTCCTGGCAGCGTGCACAGCCTCCTTCATAAAGCGCTCCTGAGAGTTCACCGCATGCTCTGTGATGGCTTTTTTCTTGTAGGTTCCGTCGCTCTGCAGCACCCG
>ERZ1643246.724-NODE-724-length-40620-cov-70.701393_pt1 | contig 40620 bp, 35 predicted proteins | sample MGYA00579265_ERZ1643246 | MGnify/ENA primary metagenome ERZ1643246 (study PRJEB29033, sample SAMEA4952261) | chicken gut metagenome | biome: Broiler Chicken; feature: Gastrointestinal Tract; material: Caecum | place: Ireland | collected 2018 | study: Broiler... | reverse complement strand
TACGGACTTTTATAAAGATACATGGAATTATGAAAATCGGTCAATATATTACGATTCCTAATTTCATATCTTCAACCTCATCTTTCTTGTACGCTGACGCTATTCTAGCACAGGTTTTCCCTTCTGACAAGCGTCAGTCCCGGCTCTCCGCCAGGATCAGGATTCCTTCCCGGTAGCAGATCCGGGCTGTCTCCTCCGCGATCTCATTGCTGACAGCCAGCCCTCCGTCTCCCGGAACCAGCGTGTACTCCTGCAGCGGATACCGGAATCCCTCCAAAGTCACCCCCCTTACCTCTCCGCCAAAGGGGAAAAGTGAAATATATTTTCCGAACTGCTCTGATCTTTTTAAATAAATTTCTCTCTCCTCCGGCATGGTGATCCGGTTGTGGGCATCTACGATGACGCCCCGGATCCCCCTGCCGCGCAGCAGGCTCAGATTAAAAATATTGCTCAGCGTATGGTCCAGCCGGGTGCCTGTGACTCCGAAAAAGCAGATTTCATCCGCTCCCATTTCGGCCGCCTGCTCCATAGCGATGGCCGTATCCGTGGTATCCTTTACAGGATTAAACCGGCGGATGGGAATATCTCCCCTCTGCCGGTAGGCTTCTATGATATCTGCCGGGACGCTGTCAAAATCTCCCAGGATCATATCCGGCCGGATCCGGTTTCTGCTGCAGAACTCCAGCCCCCGGTCGGCGGCCAGAATACAGTCCGGCGGATACTGTTCCAAATACGCTCTTACTGTCTCCGCGTCCAGCGTGCCGCCGGAAAAAATCGCCGCCCGCACCGGATCAGTCCCTCTGTCCGGCGGCATATCCGCGGATCATTCCCTGCAGCCGGGCAATGTTGGCCGGGGCGTCCCCTCTGAATACCGCGGAACCGGCTACAATGATCCCGGCTCCCGCTTCCAGCACTGTGCCCAGCGTTGTCTGGTTGATGCCCCCGTCCACCTCGATGTCCACCTTGTCATACCCGGCGTCATCCAGGCGCCTTCTCAGTTCCCGGATCTTCTCCGTCATGGCCGGTATGTAGGACTGTCCTCCGAATCCCGGATTGACAGTCATCAGCAGGATCATATCTACCTTGTCATACACATACTGCAGCGCTTCCAGCGGCGTAGCCGGATTCAGAGCCGCCGCCGCCTTCATCCCCGCCTCCCGGATCGCCGACAGTGTTCTGTCCAGATGGGTACAGGCCTCCGCGTGGACCGTTAAAAGATCCGCTCCGCTTTCTTTCATGGCGGTCACGTAGCGTCCGGGTTCCTCCACCATCATGTGTACATCAAAAAACAGTCTGCTTTTTTTGCGGATGGATTGGATCACCGGCATTCCGTAAGAAATGCTCGGCGCGAACATTCCGTCCATCACATCGATGTGGACCCATCGGCAGCCTTCCCTCTCCAGCAGTGCCAGCTGATCCCCCAAACAATTAAAATCCGCTGACAGAATAGACGGGGATAATTCATACATAGTCAGTACCTCCTTTTTTCCTTCTCCCTTAATTCTTCATAAAACATTATATAGCTGTCATACCGACTTTTATCAATTTTACCTGAGGCCAAAGCCTCTTTTACCGCGCAGCCCGGTTCATGGATGTGGACGCATCCCTGAAATCTGCAGCGCCCCTCATAGGGACGGAATTCAGGAAACCAGTGCCGCAGTTCTTCTTTTTCCATCTCTGCCGTGTACAAGGAGGTGAACCCAGGCGTATCGCAGAGATAAGTATTCTCCTCCACCGGAATCAGCTGACTGTGCCGGGTGGTGTGACGGCCCCGCTTCAGTTTTCTGCTGATCTCTCCGGTTTCCATAGAAACCCCCGACTGCATCTGATTGGCAACGGTGGACTTTCCCACCCCGGAAGGCCCTGCCACTACGGTGGTCCTGCCCCGCAGTCTTTCCAGGATCTCCTCCATGCCCCGGCCCTCCCCGGCGCTGGCAAGCACCACGTCGTAGCCGCAGTTTTGATACAGTTTTTTCCATTTTTCCGCTTCTTCTTTACCGGCCAGATCTTCCTTATTAAAACAGATGAACACAGGGATCCCCTGTTTTTCCATCATGACCAGGAACCGGTCCAGCAGAGCCTGGCTGGGCTTTGGGCTTTCCAGAGCGAAAAGAACCATGGCCTGATCCACATTGGCCACTGCCGGGCGGAATAATTCGTTTTTTCTGGGAAGGATCTCCACCAGATTTCCTTCCATTTCTTTATGATCCAGAATTTCGATCTTTACCTGGTCCCCCACCAGGGGTTTTCGACCTTCTTTTCTGAATATTCCTTTTGCCTTACATTCATAGATGCCGGATCCCGCCACATAAACGTAGTAGAATCCGGCAATCCCTTTTACAATCTTACCTGTCATATAAATCCTTACTGCGGAGCGAATGTCACAGGATAGCTGAAAGTGGTTCCATCCTCCAGCACTGCTGTGATCGTTCCGGAAGACACGCCCGGCTGTCCGTAAATATCAGCGGAATAAGGCTCCCCGTCTGCCCAGGGATTCGGTCCCTCATAGATCGTCTGGTCCGCGTATCCCTCCTGAGAGAGGATCAGAGTCACATTTCCGATGCTGTCCGTATCGTATCCCTGCGGGGGCTTCAGCGTATTCTGGCAGATCCAGTTTTCGGAATCCTGTTTGGTATTGATTGTCAGAGTCACTGTGGTGCCCTCCGGCACTTCCTCGCCTTCTCCCGGATCCATGTCGATCACATCGCCGATTCCCAGGGAAGCGTCATAGCCTTCCTCGATGGCGTAGCGGAGTCCCTTGCCCTCCAGCGTTGCCACAGCTTCTTCCTGGCCCCAGCCGATCAGATCCGGTATGATCACTGTTTCCTCCGGTTCCGGCGTTGCCTCGGGTCCGGTGCTGACGGTGATGGTAACCGCGGAGCCCTCTTCTACCTGAGTGCCCTCTCCGGGATCTACGGAAATGACATATCCGATCTCCACTGTATCGCTGCTGGCGTTTTCCACCTGGGGAGTCAGATTCGCAGACCGAAGGGCCTGCTCCGCGCTGCTCTGGGAAGCTCCCACAATGCCTGCCGGCACGTTTGTATAGGAAGTTTCCGGCCCGCTGCTCACTGTCACCCGGATCATAGAGTCTTCGTCCACAGAGGTGCCTGCCTTCGGATCCTGGGAAATGATCTGTCCCTCTTCGTATTCATCGCTGGACTCTGTCCCGCTCTGCTCCACAGTCAGATTATATTTTTCAGCCTCTTTCTGAGCCTCCTCCAGGGTATCTCCCCGGAAATCAGGCACATCCACCTGCTGAGCGGAACTGCTGGACGTAACTGCCGTATTGGAAGAGCTGCCGGAGGAACTGTTCCGGTTAAACAGCCCTGTTACATTTCCTATAACGATGATCAAAATTACTACGATCACCGCGCCGATGAGAAAGCCGCCGATGGTAATGGCCTTTTCCAGCTTGGAAGCGCCTTCCTCGTCTTCCTCCTCATCCCCATCCTCGTCTCCGTATTCATCCTCATCGTCCTCATCGGCATCGTAGGGCCTGCGCTGAGTGTTCTGCATGCTGTTCATCTGTTTGCGGTCGCTGTCCGATACCTGGATGGTCTGGGCGTGAGCGCTTAACGGCGACAAGTTTACAAAATTCCCCTGGGGATCCAGAAGCGACCGTTTCAGGTCCTCGATCAGTTCCCCCATATTCTGATACCGGCGGTCGGGATTTTTCTGCGTACACTTCAGGATGATCTGTTCCATGGAATAAGGAATATCCGGCGTATACCTGGACGGCGGGATCATCTCCTCCTGAAGATGTTTGATAGCCACCGCCACGGTGGTATCTCCGTCATAGGGAACCCTGCCGGTCACCATCTCATACATGGTGATCCCCAGGGAATAGATATCACTTCTGGCATCCGAGGCGCCGCCCCGGACCTGTTCCGGAGAACTGTAGTGGACGGATCCCATGACATTGGCCGTGATCGTATTGGAATTCGTGGCTTTCGCAATGCCGAAATCCGACAGCTTTACCTTGCCGTCGGTGGAAATCATGATGTTCTGCGGCTTCACGTCCCGATGGACGATCCCCCGGTTGTGAGCGGCTTCCAGGCCCAGTGAAACCTGAATAGCGATACTGGTGGACTCCTTGACGCTGAGCTTTCCTTTTCTGGTAATGTAGTCCTTTAAGGTAATGCCCTCCACCAGTTCCATGACGATGTAGTAAAGCCCTCTGTCCTCTCCCACGTCAAACACGTTGACCACATTGGGATGGGAGAGACCTGCCGCAGCCTGGGCTTCTTTTCTGAACTTCGCCACAAAATTGGTATCTTCGCGGAATTCCGGCTTCAGAACCTTCACTGCCACGATCCGGTCCAGCTTGTGATCCTTCGCTTTGTATACGTCCGCCATGCCGCCGGATCCAACTCTCGATATGATCTGATATCGTTCCCCTAAAATAATTCCCTCTTTTAACATTCCTTCACCTCGTCAGTAAATGGTTCAATGACAATAACCGCGATATTATCCTTTCCGCCATTTGCGTTTGCCTGGTCAACCAGCTCCTGGGCCTCGTTCTCCCCCTGGCCCGTCCGCAGGATTTCCAGAATATCTCTGTCTGAAACCATATTGCTCAGGCCGTCCGAGCACATGAGGATCTGATCCCCGGGTTCCAGTTTTACATCAAAAAAATCTATCTTTACTTCATCCGCCGTGCCGACTGCCCGGGTGATGATATTTTTGTCCGGATGATTTCTCGCTTCCTCAGGGCTTAACTCCCCCAGCCGGACCATCTCCGCTACCAGAGAATGGTCCTGGGTAATCTGCCTCAGGGTGTCCCTGGCCAGATAAAGCCGGCTGTCGCCTACGTTCGCCACGTACGCGTAGCCGCCTACCACCGTGGCCGCCACCATAGTGGTGCCCATGCCGGCCATCGCCTCGTTCTGGCGGGACTGGGCCAGGATCTCCCGGTTTGCCTCCTCAATGCCGCTGCGGATGATCTTGACCGGATTAAAATTTTTATCTTTTTTTATCGTTTCCACCAGCACCGAAACACTGTACCGGGACGCGAAATCACCGGCGTTATGCCCTCCCATGCCGTCGGCTACCACAAAAAGGTTCGGCAAATTTCCCACCGGCTCTGCGGAAGTATATATAAAGTCCTGATTCATCTGTCGTTTCTGTCCGATGTCGGTTGCAGAAAATACCTTCATAGATTTTTCTCCTGGTTATCTATAAATCTTTTTCTTAATTGGCCACAGGCGCCGTCGATATCGCCGCCCATTTCTCTTCTAATAGTAACATTTATTCCGCATTTTTCAAGTTTATTTTGAAAATTCAGGACCATTTTTTTGTCAGACCGCCTGAATTTTCTTTCTTTTACAGGATTTATGGGAATCAGGTTGACATGGCAGGGAAAACCCTTCAGAAGGCCGGCCAGTCTGCCGGCGTCTTCCTCGCTGTCGTTTTGGCCGGCAGCCAGTGCGTACTCAAAGGTGATCCTTCTCCCCGTTTCTTCAAAATAATCCCTGCAGGCTTCCATCACCTGGGACAGACTGTACCGGTTGGCGATGGGCATCAGTTCTTTTCTCTTCTCGTCGCTGGACGCGTGCAGGGAAAGGGCCAGGGTAATCTGCAGCTTTTCCCGGGCCAGCCGGCGCATCTCCGGCACCAGCCCGCAGGTGGAGACTGTCAGGCTGCGCTGGCTGATATTCAGCCCCTCCGGCGCGCTGATGATTTTCAGGAACCGGATCAGGCTGTCGTAGTTGTCCAGAGGTTCCCCGCTTCCCATGACCACCACATTGGAAACTCTCTCACCGGTAAGTTTCTGGATCTGGTAAACCTGCCCCAGCATCTCCGACGCCCTGAGAGACCGGGCCAGCCCGTTCAGGGTGGAGGCGCAGAAACGGCAGCCCATGCGGCAGCCGGCCTGGGAAGAGATGCACACAGAATTGCCGTGATGATATCTCATCCAGACACTCTCGATTACGTTGCCGTCATAGAGCCGGAACAGATATTTCCTGGTCCCGTCGATTTTAGACTTCTGGACCTCTACCGGCTGGGGAAGTTCCAGGGGAGCCAGACTTTCCAGCTTCTGCCGGAGGCCGGCGGAAAGGTTCGTCATCTGTCCGTAGCTGTCCGCCAGCTTCTGATGCAGCCAGGTAAATACCTGGGTTCCCCGGAAAGGCTTCTCCCCCAGTTCCGCCATGAATTTTTTCAGTTCTTCCGGATACATGGACTGGATATCCGTTCTTTCTCTGTCTGTTTCTGCTGTCATCTCTCACCGTCCGCTTTCTTAAAGTTTTTCTTTTTTCCGGAACCTGGCAATAAAAAAGCCGTCGCAGTTATGTATGCCCGGCAGCAGCTGGATCCAGCCTCTGCCGGTGCTCTCTCCCTGGAGTTCAGGACACAGGAAGGGATCCAGGCTTTCCGGAACAAAGGGGTACCGCTCCGCGAACCAGCGGGCATTTTCCTGATTTTCCGCCGGATTTACAGTGCAGGTGCTGTATACCAGCACGCCTCCGGGCTTTACATAGGAAGCTGCCCGGTCCAGGATCTGCCGCTGCAGCCTGACCAGGGACTCCTCCTTTTCCCGGGAGGCCTGATATTTGATATCCGGCTTTCTGCCGATCACCCCATATCCGGAACAGGGAACGTCCGCCAGCACGGTATCCGCTTTTTCTTCCATTTCCGGATCAAACACGCAGGCGTCCCACTGTTCCGCTTTTATATTGTCAGCGCCGCAGCGCCGGGCGTTTTCCCTGATCTGCTCTACTTTCGCCTCCGTCAGATCCCGTGCCGTCACCTGTCCGTTTTTTCCGGCCAGTTCCGCCAGGTACAGGCTTTTACCTCCCGGCGCGGCGCACAGATCCAGCACCATGCTCCCCGGCGCCGGAGCCGCGGCTGCGGCTGCCAGCATAGAGCTCACATCCTGGACTGCCAGCCGTCCCTGCCGGAAAGCCGGCAGTTTTCCCAGATAGTCATAATTTTCGATCCAGAAAGCATCCGCCGCGTAGGGGGCGGGCCTGACCGTGATCCCCTGGCCTTTTAACTCTTCCAGTGTCTTTTCCTTTTCTTCCTCTGTTCCCCGAAGGCGCACGGTAAGCGGATGTTCTCCCAGAAAAGACGCCAGCACCGCCTCTGTTTTTTCCCTTCCCAGTTCCGACAGCCATTTCCCTGTAAGGTATTCCGGCATGGAATATTTCACGGAGAGATAGGAGACTTCCTCTTCCGGGGCCGGCCAGGCCGGACGGTCCGGGTTTCTGGATACGTTTCTTAAAACGCCGTTTACAAAGCCCTTCAAAGGCTGGAAGCCTTTTCTCTGGGCCAGCTTTACCGCCTCATTGACCGCGGCGGAATCCGGGACGGCATCCATATACCTCATCTGGTACACTGCCATCCGCAGGATCTCCCGGACCGCCGGTTTCATCTTCCGCACCGGGGTCCTGGAAAACGCTTCCAGAATATAGTCCAGCTGGATCCGGTATTCCAGAGTTCCCTCGCACAGGCGGGTGTAAAACGCCCTCTCCTGCCGGGGCAGATATTGATATTTTTCTAAAACCTTCCGGATCACCTGGTGGCTTTTCTCCTGATCCCGGCTGACGGCCAGCAGTGTTTCCAGAACCAGTTCCCGGATATTTACTCCCTTAGTCATCGTTTCTCCTTGCCAGCAGAATCAGCCGCAGCAGCTGCAGCAGAGAAGCGGCTACCGCCGCCACATAGGTCAGCGCCGCAGCTCCCAGCACCTTTCTGGCTCCGCTTGTTTCCTGGTATCCCATGATTCCCGTGGACTCCAGCATTCTTAAGGCCCTGCCGGAAGCGTTGAACTCCACCGGCAGAGTCACCAGCTGGAACAGCAGCGCTGCGCAGAACAGAATGATCCCTGCCAGCAGCAGCGGCCGCATGGAAAAGATCAGCCCGAAAAGAAACAGGGGCCAGGAAAGCTGGGATCCGAAATTAGCTGCCGGGACCAGGGCGCTGCGGACCTTTAAAGGCCCGTATCCGATGGCGTCCTGGATGGCATGGCCGCACTCATGGGCCGCTACGCCTACCGCTGCCAGAGAGCTGCTGCTGTAGATCGGATCCGAAAGCTTCAGCACCTTGGTCCTCGGATCATAGTGATCGTTCAGATTGCCGCGGATATGCTCGACTCTCACATTGTAGATCCCGGCGTTCTGCAGGATCCTCTCCGCGGTCTGGGCTCCTGTCAGCCCTCCGGCGCTTCTGATCCGGCTGTATTTCTGAAATGTCCGGTTCATATTGAACTGAACCAGCAGCGAGATCAGCAGAGCGATGATCACCAGTATATAAGTCCAGTCAATCCCCCAAAAATAATACGGCATATTTCTTCCTCCTTATATGTCCTCCGGGAAAACAGGATATCAGTCTTCGCCCATCACAGTGCCCGGATCTGTGTGAAAACCTCTTAAAAAGGCCTCTGCCTCCATCCGCTTTTTCCCCTCCAGCTGCACCTCCAGAAGCTTCAGACAGCCATTTCCGGTCTGCACGCAGAATCCTGCCCTGCCGGCCTCCGTCACCGTCCCCGGCGCGTTCCCGCTGTTTCCGGGCAGAACCTCCGCCTTCCAGATCTTCAGTATTTTTCCATTCAGTTTCGTATAGGCGCTGGGCCAGGGATTCAGCCCCCGGATCTTTCTCTCAAGGATCTCCGCCGGCTGGGTCCAGTCCATGCGGCCGTCCTCCTTGCGGATCATGCGGGCATAGGCAGTAGGGCTGTCCGCCGGCTGCTTTTCCGGCTCCAGGCCTCCCTGCTCCAGCTTCGGCAGGGTCTCCGCCAGCAGCTTCGCCCCGGCTTCGCTCAGCTTGTCAAAAAGACTTCCGCCGGTTTCTTCCGGATCCAGCGGCACTTCCGTTTTTGCCAGCATATCGCCGGTATCCAGTCCCTCGTCCATCTGCATGATGGTCACGCCGGAAACCTGCTCCCCGTCTATCACCGCCCACTGGATGGGGGCGGCTCCCCGGTATTTCGGCAGCAGAGAGGCGTGGATGTTGATGCATCCGTACCTGGGCAGTTCCAGCAGCGCTTTCGGAATAATCTGCCCGAAAGCGGAAACTACAATTACATCCGGCGCAGCCTCCCGGACGGTTTCGATAAATGCTTCTTCCCGGACTCTGGCCGGCTGGTATACCTTCAGGCCCAGCTCCAGAGCGGCCTTTTTTACCGGCGTCACAGCCAGTTCCTTTCCCCTTCCCCGGGGTTTATCCGGCTGGGTCACCACCGCGGCGATCTCAAAGCCGTTTTCCGCCAGAGTTTTCAGTGCTTTCACGGAAAAATCCGGGGTTCCCATAAATATTACTCTCATTCTTCCTCTTCTTCCTCCTGATATCCCGCGTCCCGCAGAGGCCCCTCCGCGTGCGCCGTATACATCACTCCGTCCAGATGGTCGCATTCATGGCATACCGCCCGGGCCAGCAGTTCCGTCGCCTCCAGTTCAAAAGGCTTCATATCCAGATCGAAGGCCCTGACCTTTACGTAATTGGGCCGGGTCACTGTTCCCACCTTGCCGGGAAGGCTCAGGCATCCCTCATCTCCTGTCTGAGACCCGGAAGTTTCCAGGATCTCGGGATTGATAAAAACGTAAGGATGTTCTCCGTCTGTGTCGATGACCACGATCCGCTTCAGGATCCCCACCTGGGGGGCCGCAAGTCCTACTCCGCAGGCATCGTACATGGTCTCCAGCATATCTTCCACCAGCTGGCGGATCCGGGGCGTTACTGTCTCCACCGGCCTGCAGGTTTTTTCAAGTACCTTGTCTCCCATAACTCGAATGTTCCGTATTGCCATCTTTTTCTTTCTCCTTTTATTTATGCATTAAAATCGTATTGTATATACACATTTTTAAATCCGCTGTTGATCTCGATGTATTTCTCCAGTTTTTCCCGGATGCGGATCAGCGCCTTCTTTTCCGGGCCTTTTACGTACAGAACCCTCCGGTACAGATCCTGGATCTTGGAAATGCTCTCCGGCGCCGGCCCGATGATCTGGATGCTTCTGTCCCTGCGGACGCGGATCAGATATTTCCGGATGTATTCCATCGCCGCCTCCAGAACCTCCTCCCGGCCGCAGGAACCGTGGACTGCCAGCAGCGCGCTGGCCGGAGGATATCCCATAAGCTGGCGGAAACGGATCTCCTCTCCGTAAAATTCCTGGTAATTCTGCTCCGCCGCCGCCCGGATGCTGTAATGCTCCGGGTGGTAGGTCTGGATCACCGCCGTTCCCGGACGGCTGCCTCTTCCGGCTCTTCCCACCGCCTGTACCAGGATCTGGTAAGTCCTTTCCGGCGCCCGGTAATCTCCCGCGAACAGAGATACGTCCGCCATGACCACCCCCACCAGAGTCACTCCCGGGAAATCGTGTCCCTTTACGATCATCTGGGTGCCGATGAGAATATCGGCTTTTCTCTCAGCGAAGGCCTTCAGGATTTTTTCATATCCGTCCTTTCCTCTGGTGGTATCCGCGTCCATCCGCAGGACACCTGCCTCCGGAAACATTTTTTTCACCGTCTGCTCGATCTGCTGAGTGCCTGCCCGGAAACCTCCGATGTAGGAAGATCCGCAGGAGGGACATCTGTCCACCGGTTCAGCGGAGTAGCCGCAGTAATGGCACACCAGCCGGCCGCTGCTGTGATAGGTCAGGGATACGTCACAGTGCGGGCATTTGATCACATGGCCGCAGGAGCGGCAGGCCACAAAGCCCGCGTAGCCCCGGCGGTTCAGAAACAGCATGGCCTGTTCGCCCCGGTCCAGGCAGACGGCCAGTTCCTCCTGGAGCGTTCTGCTGAATACGGAGCGGTTCCCGGCCTTTAACTCTTCCCGCATATCTGCCAGGATGACTCTGGGCAGGGCGGCTCCCCCGTAGCGCCGGTTTAAAACAAACAGGGCGTACTCTCCTGTTTCGCAGGCCCAGCGGGCTTCCACAGAGGGCGTTGCCGACCCCAGAACCACATGGGCCCCCTCCAGCTTCCCGCGCTCCACGGCGGTTTCCCGGGCGTGATACCTGGGTGTCCCCTCGCTTTGGTAAGAACTTTCATGCTCTTCATCCACCACGATCAGGCGCAGCCTGGAAAAAGGCGTAAACAGCGCTGACCTGGGACCTACCATGATACTGGCCTCTCCCCGGCGCGCCCGCTCTGTCTGCGCGAAGCGCTGCGCCGGCGTCAGGCGGGAATGCAGCACTGCCACCCGGCTGCCGAACCGGCGGTAAAACCGGCTGACAGTCTGCCAGGTCAGAGCGATCTCCGGGATCAAGACAATGGCCTGCCCTCCCTTTTCCAGCACCTGCCGGATCAGTTCCATATAAATAAGGGTCTTTCCGCTTCCGGTCACCCCGTGGATCAGGCAGGGCCGGTCCTGTCCTTCCCATTCCCGAAGGATATCCCGGAAGACTTCCTGCTGGCCGGCAGTCAGGGGCTCTGCCTGCTCTTCCGGCAGCGGATCCGCCCCGGGAATCTCTTCTTTTAACTTTTGCTCCACCCGGATGATCCCCTGCTCCTCCATAGACCGGATGACCGCGGCTGTGATCTTCAGTTCGCCTGCGGCCTCCCTGTAATTGAGTTCCGGCGACTCCATCAGGCGCCGCAGCAGCCGTTCTCTGGCGGTACTGTGCTTTTTCTGAAACTGTTCCAGCCATTCCCCGGCCTTTTTTGGCTCCGCCAGGAGAAGAATCCTGCGCTCCGCCCGGGGCTGCTTCTTTTCCTTGACCGGCAGAACTGTCTTCAGCGCCTGGATCATTGTGGAGCCGTAAGTTTCACGCATCCAGGCAGCCAGCGCGATCAGCCGGGCTTCTACGTTCATTCCGCCCTCTACCAGGTCCTCCACCGGCTTGAGCCGTCCGGGCTCCACTTTCGGAGCGTCCCCCACGCTGATCACGTACCCTTCAATAAGCCGGTTGCCGGTCCCGAAAGGGATCCTCACTCTGCTCCCGGCCCGGATCTTTCCCGCGAGTTTCTGCGGAATCCGGTACTGAAAACTCCGGTCCAGCTTCTCATGGGATATATCTACAACTACATCCGCGTATTTTTCGTTCATACTCTCCTCTTCTGTCCCCTACAGCTGCCCGGGATCTCCGTCCGGCCCCGGCGCTTTTCTTTGTCTGTCCTCCTCCAGTATCTCCCGTATCAGGACTCTTTCGTCCATCGGGTATTTTTTTCCTTTGATCAGCTGATAATCTTCATGTCCTTTTCCGGCCAAAACAATGATATCTCCCGGCCGGCCCCGGCGGATCACCCAGGCAATAGCCTCTTTTCTGGAAGGGATCTCCACATAAGAGCCTCCCGTCCTTCGGATGCCGGTTTTGATATCTTCGATGATCGCCTGGGGATCCTCATTTCTGGGATTGTCTGAGGTGATCACCGTCAGATCCGCGAAACGCCCTGAGGTCTCGCCCATCTCAAAGCGCCGGTTCCTGTCCCGGTTGCCTCCGCAGCCAAACAGGCAGACCAGCCGTTTCGGCCTGTACTCCCGCAGAGCAGTCAGGATATTTTCCAGGCTCATGGCGTTGTGGGCGTAGTCGATCAGCAGGGTAAAATCCCGAAAGCCCGGAACGATCTCCGCTCTTCCCCGGACCTTTACCCTTCCCAGCGCCTGCCGCAGCGCGGCTTTTGTAACCCCCAGATGCCGGGCTGCCGCCATGGCCGCCAGGGCGTTGTAGACTGAAAATTTCCCCGGCATCGCCAGTTCCGCCGAGAGTTCCAGCAGCCCCCGGGTCCGGAAGGATACCCCGAGTTTTCCCGGTCCCGCAGCCAGCTTCAGATCCTCGGCTCTCAAATCCGCGTTTTCTGAAAAGCCGTAGGTTTCCAGGACACAGTTTCTCCCCTCTGTGATCTGCCGGAAATGAGGGTCGTCCCGGTTGACGATCCCGATCCTGCACTGGCGCAGAAGCTGTTTTTTGCACTCCAGGTACTCGTCAAAATCCCTGTGCTCTCCCGGGCCGATATGATCCGGTTCTATATTGGTAAATATTCCGCAGTCAAACAGGATGCCCTCCACCCGGCTCTGTTTAAAAGCCTGGGACGACACTTCCATAACCGCGCATTTCAGCCCGGCCTCCACCATCTCCGCAAAATACTGATGGATCAGCCAGGATTCCGGCGTTGTATTTTCCGGAGAAATTTCTCTTTTCCCCGTTATGCAGGTGACTGTTCCCAGCAGCCCTGTCCTGTACCCCGCCTGCTCCAGGATTTCTCTCACCATCCAGGCGGTCGTGGTCTTTCCCTTGGTCCCTGTCACCCCGATGAGGATCAGTTTCCCGGCAGGCCTGCCAAACCAGGCAGCCGAAATGCGGGCCAGGGCCTTTCTGGCGTCCGGCACCCTGATCATCGCTGTCCCCTCCGGCACTTCCACCGGCTCCTCGGACACCAGGGCTTTGGCTCCTTTTTCCAGGGCCTCACCGGCAAAATCTCCTCCGTCTCTTACGGTTCCGCGGATACAAACAAAAAGAGAGCCCGGTTCCACATTTCTGGAATCATAGGCCACCCCCTTAATCTCCACATCCGTACTTCCATTCAGGCACGTATACTGTAAATCTTCAAGCAATGATGACAGCATCATAGACTTTCCTCCATACTGGATACCGTGCAAGTATAAGCATACCATACCGCCGGGCAGTTTTCAACGCACACTTGGGGAAACTCCCCTCCCTTTCAGAGTTCCTTTATCTTTTCTTAAGGAACTTCAAATTTCTTTCAGAATATGGACATAGTTTGAACACATATTTTTCTTATAATAAATCTCGGATAGTTGATTAACCACTCACTATCTCCCCCCTCATTAAAAAAAGAGCACTGAGAAAATGGACGGCATTTGCGAACCATTTTACTGTGCTCTTTTTGTTTTCCGGAATTTTCTTCCTCCCCTTCTTACCGTTTTCTCTTTCATGTTTTATTAAGAATTTTTACGATTCTTTTAGAATGTGGACATATTTTCAACACATGTTTTTCCTATAATAAATCTCGGATAGTTGATTAACCACTCACTATCTCCCCCCTCATTAAAACGGCAGCCCGCGCCAGGGCTGCCGTTTTGCGTCTGTTCCGCTCTTTTGTTAATCCTTGCTTTTTTCCGGATAAAACTCTATAATTAGAACATCAATAACGCAAGAAAGGACCATTTTCATGCAGAAAAAAAAGATAGTTGTCGCACTGGGGCACAGAGCGCTGGGAAATACCCTTCCGGAACAGAAAGCTGCCACGCAGCGCACTGCCAAAGTTCTGGCAGACCTGGTAGAGGCCGGAGCCAGTCTTGTCATCACCCACAGCAACGCCCCTCAGGTGGGGATGATCCATACGGCCATGAACGAATTTCAGAAAACTCATACCGGCTACACCGTAGCCCCCATGTCGGTCTGCTCCGCCATGAGCCAGGGATATATCGGCTATGATATCCAGAATTCTCTGCGGGCGGAACTTCTCCGCCGGGGCATTTACCGTCCTGTAGCTACAGTTCTGACTCAGGTAACTGTAGATCCCTATGATGAAGCCTTTCATCAGCCCTCCAAGGTCATCGGCCGGATCCTGGACCGGGAGGAGGCCGATGCCGAGGAGGCAAAGGGGAATTATGTGGTGCCTGTGGAGGGAGGCTTCCGCCGGATCGTGGCCGCTCCCCGTCCCAAGGACATCATTGAGCTGGATACCATCCAGCTGATGCTCGACGCCGGGCAGATCGTTATTGCCGGAGGAGGCGGCGGCATTCCGGTGCTGGAGCAGGAAGAGACCCTTCGGGGCGCCAGCGCTGTCATTGAAAAAGACCTCCTGAGCGGCCTGCTGGCAGAGCTGCTTCACGCCGATGAGCTGATGATCCTGACCAGTGTGGAGCATGTTTCTCTCTCCTACCAGAGCGGCGACCCCGTTCCTCTCGGCAGGCTTACCGCCGCGGAAGCGGAAAAATACATGGAGGAAGGCCAGTTTGAAGAGGGAACCATGCTTCCCAAAATCGAAGCCTCGGTGAATTTCCTCAAAAAAGGCGGCAGACGGGCTGTCATCACTTCCATCGACAAAGCCAGGGAAGGCTATCTTGGAAGGACCGGCACCATTATCGAGCCGTAAGAAGCAGGGAGCACCCGCAAAAATTTTGCGGGTGCTCCCTGTTTCAGTCCTGTTTTTCTCTGTTTCGGTCCAGCAGCCGTCCGGCTCCCACGGAAAGCCCCGCCACCAGGATCCCCTGGACCAGGGCGGTAAAAAGCGCCATTGCGGCGTCCTGTACAGTACACAGGCAGGAGGTAGCCGTTACCCAGACCGCGCAGAGTCCTATGCCGGTCAGGCCCAGGATCAGGGGAATATAATTTTCCCTGACCCGCCCTGTCTTTCTGATGCCGCAGCCCACAAAATACAGGACTGCCACCAGCACCAGAAGTTCCGGCTTTACATATTCCATGATCTGTTCCATAAAACTGCCCTCCCGTATATCCTATGCCGGGAGGGCAGCTGTTGGTTCAGAATGTAAATTTGTCAGCGAAGTAGGCGTCCAGTTCTCCGATGGGGATCCGCACCTGCTCCATGGAATCCCGGTCACGGACCGTCACCGCTCCGTCTGTCTCGGAATCAAAATCGTAGGTAACGCAGTACGGCGTACCGATCTCATCCTGGCGGCGGTAACGCTTGCCGATATTTCCTCTGTCGTCATATTCACAGTTGTACTTTTTGGAAAGTTCCGCGAAAATCTTCTCCGCTCCCTCATTCAGTTTTTTCGAGAGAGGCAGAACCGCGATCTTCACCGGCGCCAGCGCCGGATGGAAATGCAGTACAGTCCGCACGTCATTTCTCTCGGCGTCCAGAACCTCCTCGTCATAGGCGCTGCAGAGGAAAGCCAGGACTACCCGGTCCGCTCCCAGAGAAGGCTCGATGACGTAGGGGATATATTTTTCATTCTTTGTATCGTCAAAATAGCTCATATCCTGGCCGGACACGTTCTGGTGCTGGGTCAGGTCGTAGTCTGTACGGTCCGCGATGCCCCACAGTTCGCCCCAGCCGAAGGGGAACAGGAACTCGATATCCGTGGTGCCTTTGCTGTAGAAGCACAGTTCCTCGGGAGAGTGGTCTCTGGCCCTCATTTCCTCGTCCTTCATTCCCAGGCTCTTAAGCCAGTCAATGCAGAACTGCCGCCAGTAGGCGAACCACTCCAGGTCGGTGCCGGGCTCGCAGAAAAACTCCAGTTCCATCTGTTCAAACTCTCTGGTGCGGAAGGTAAAGTTTCCGGGCGTAATCTCATTGCGGAAAGATTTTCCGATCTGGCCGATGCCGAAGGGGATCTTTTTGCGGCTGGTCCTGGCCACATTCTTAAAGTTTACAAAAATTCCCTGAGCGGTTTCCGGCCGCAGGTAAACGGTGTTCTTGGCATCCTCGGTGACTCCCTGGAATGTTTTGAACATCAGATTAAACTGGCGGATATCCGTAAAATTGTGCTTTCCGCAGCTGGGGCAGGGGATCTGGTGCTCTCTCACGAAGCTTTCCATCTGCTCCTGGGTCCAGCCGTCCACGGTGCCTCCCGGGATCTCCATGCCCTGCTCCGCGCAGTAGTCTTCAATGAGTTTGTCTGCCCGGAAGCGCTCATGGCATTCCCGGCAGTCCATCAGCGGATCGGAAAATCCGCCCAGATGGCCGGAAGCCACCCAGGTCTGGGGATTCATCAGGATGGCGCAGTCCACCCCTACATTGTGGGGATCTTCCGTCACAAATTTCTGCCACCATGCTTTTTTTACATTATTTTTCAATTCCACGCCCAGAGGGCCGTAATCCCAGGTGTTGGCCAGGCCGCCGTAGATTTCGGAACCCGGATACACAAATCCTCTGGATTTTGCCAGAGCCACGATTTTGTCCATTGTCTTTTCCATATTTTCTATCTCCTACTACTTTCACTGATATGATCTGCACCGGCCGCGGCCGGAAGAATTTCCTGATTATTTTGCGCGGTAAATGATGTCGTCTCTTCCCGGTCCGTTGGAAATCATCGTAATGGGGAAGCCGATCTTCTTCTCGATGAACTCAATGTATTTCCGGCAGTTTTCCGGCAGTTCCTCGTAGTTCCGGATCCCGCGGATCTCGCATTTCCAGCCCGGCAGCTTTTCGTATACCGGCTTAGCTCTCTCCAGCAGGCCGGTGGTGGGGAAGTCAGTGGTGATTTTTCCGTCAATGTCGTAAGCTACGCACACAGGGATCTCATCCAGATATCCCAGAACGTCCAGAACGGTAAAGGCCACATCCGTGGTTCCCTGAAGCCTGCAGCCGTACCGGGAAGCCACACAGTCATACCAGCCCACTCTCCTGGGACGTCCGGTGGTGGCTCCGTACTCGCCTCCGTCGCCGCCTCTGCGCCTTAACTCCTCTGCTTCATCTCCGAAAATTTCCGACACAAAGGCGCCGGCGCCTACCGCGCTGGAATATGCCTTGGTCACAGTAATAATCTGTTTGATCTCATAGGGCGGCACGCCGGCGCCTACCGCGCCGTATCCTGCCAGGGTGGAGGAGGAAGTCACCATGGGATAGATGCCGTGATCCGGATCTTTCATGGAACCCAGCTGTCCCTCCAGCAGGATCTCTTTTCCCTCCTGCAGCGCGTCCCACAGATAAGCGGACACATCGCAGACAAAGGGAGCCACCAGTTCCTTCCAGCCCATCAGTTCTTCAAACAGGGCCTCCGGATCCAGCAGGGGCTTGTGATACAGATGCTCCAGAAGTACATTCTTCACTTCGCAGACATTTTTTAATTTTTCCTTCAGAGTGTCTTCCTGAAACAGTTCATTGACCTGAAAACCGATTTTTGCGTATTTATCAGAATAAAAAGGCGCGATCCCCGATTTGGTGGAACCGAAGGAGCGGCCTGCCAGACGCTCTTCTTCATACTGATCGAACAGAATATGATAAGGCATTACCATCTGCGCCCGGTCAGAAATCTTAATCTTCGGCATGGGCACGCCCTTGGAAGTGATATCGTCCATTTCTTTCCTGAGAACGGGAATATTCAGCGCCACTCCGTTGCCGATGACGCTGGTGGTGTGGTCATAGAACACACCGGAGGGCAGGGTGTGCAGCGCGAATTTTCCATAATTATTTACAATGGTATGCCCCGCGTTGGCTCCGCCCTGAAAACGGACGATAATATCTGCCTTCTGCGCCAGCATATCCGTGATTTTACCCTTGCCTTCATCTCCCCAGTTTGCCCCAACTACTGCCTTGATCATCTTGCATTTCCTCCTAAAAAATGTACTAAAAATGCCAATGCCGCAAATCCCGCCGTTTTTTCGTGACCCCGGCATCACAGCCGCGGCCGCCGGAAGGGCCGGAAAGCCCCCTCCGGGACCGCAGGCGGCCATTGCAAAAAATCCTGCGGGGCGGTTTCAGACACCCCGCAGGAAAAAGTGGTCTGCCATGCGGCGCCCCGCCGCACGTCCATTGTAGCACAGCTTTTTCATTAGTTAAACTTATTATTTCTAATAAAGAATACTAATTTTATAACTGTCATTTATAAAACCCTGTTTTATACGTTGATCTCAGCCGTTACTCCCAGAAGCTCCCGGTTCGCGTCCAGCAGAGGACGGATCACATTTTTCAGATACTTCTCAACCTGAGCTTCGGCGCAGCCTGTGTATCTGGACGGATCCATGGATTTCTTCAGATCCTCCAGGGACAGCTTAAAGGCCGGATCCCCGGCGATCCGCTCCAGAAGATCATTTTCTTTTCCTTCCACCTTCACGGTGCGGCCCGCTTCCATGGAAAGCTCCCGGATCCTCTCATGAAGCTCCTGGCGGTCACCGCCGGCTTTTACAGCGTCCATCATGATATTCTCCGTAGCCATAAAGGGCAGTTCCGCCATCAGATGCTTCTCGATGACCTTGGGATATACCACCAGGCCGTCCACCACGTTCAGCATCAGATCCAGGATTCCGTCCACAGCCAGGAAGCCCTCGGGAACAGACAGACGCTTGTTGGCCGAATCGTCCAGTGTTCTCTCAAACCACTGGGTGGCGGAGGTAATAGCCGGATTCAGAGCGTCGATCATGACGTAGCGGGACAGAGAGGCAATCCGCTCGCTGCGCATGGGATTTCTCTTGTAGGCCATGGCGGAAGAACCGATCTGGCTCTTCTCAAAGGGCTCCTCCACCTCTTTCAGGTGCTGCAGAAGCCGGATATCGTTTGAAAACTTATGGGCGCTGGCCGCGATCCCCGCCAGAACATTGAGCACCCGGGTATCCACTTTCCGGGAATAGGTCTGGCCGGATACCGGATAGCAGGCCTGGAATCCCATCTTTTTGGCGATCATGGGATCCAGTTTGTCCACCTTCTCCTGATCTCCCTCAAACAGTTCCAGGAAGCTTGCCTGGGTACCGGTGGTGCCCTTGGAGCCCAGCAGCTTCAGGGTGCTCTGGACATACTCCAGATCCTCCAGATCCATTACAAACTCATTGAGCCAGAGGGTGGCCCGTTTTCCCAGAGTGGTGGGCTGAGCCGGCTGGAAATGGGTAAAGGCCAGAGTCGGAAGGGCCTTGTTCTCCCCGGCGAATCTGGAAAGCTCCGCGATCACGTTCACCAGCTTCTTCTTCACCAGCTTCAGAGCTTCGTTCATAATGATGATATCCGTATTGTCCCCCACATAGCAGGAGGTGGCACCCAGATGGATGATCCCCTTGGCCTTCGGGCACTGAACGCCGTAGGCGTACACATGGGACATTACGTCATGGCGGACCTCCTTCTCCCGGGCCTGGGCCACTTCGTAATTGATATCCGAAACGTGGCTTTTCAGCTCGTCAATCTGATCCTGGGTAATGGGAAGCCCCAGTTCCATCTCGGTCTCCGCCAGAGCCACCCAGAGTCTTCTCCAGGTGGTAAATTTCATGTCCTGTGAAAAAATGTACTGCATCTCCCGGCTGGCGTATCTCTGGGAGAGAGGACTGGTGTATCTGTCCGTTGCGCTCATATTCTTCTCCTTCTTATCATTCAGGGCCCGGGCGGTTTTATCCGCCGCCGGGCCTTCCGGTCCGGTAACACGGTTAAATTATAAAGCAGAAGCCCGGTAAAAGCAACCTAAACTTCTGCTGTGGTTTTTTTAACTCCGGGGCCGGCCCTTTAGTCCGCTCCCTGGCGGAATCTTCCCAGGAATCCCTGCATTCTTTCGTTCTCGGAGGCGAATACCTGTTCCGGCGTGCCTTCCTCCACGATCACTCCGCCCTCCATAAAGATAATGTAGTCAGCCACATCCCGGGCAAACTGCATTTCATGGGTGACGATGACCATGGTCATGTGTTCCGCCGCCAGTTCCCGGATCACCTTCAGGATCTCCCCGGTAAGTTCCGGATCCAGGGCGGAGGTAGGCTCGTCAAAAAACAGGATCTTGGGATTCATAGCCAGGGCCCGGGCGATGGACACCCGCTGCTGCTGGCCGCCGGAAAGCTGGCAGGGATAAGCGTCCGCCTTATCGGACAGCCCCATTTTCTCCAGCAGCTCCAGAGCCTGTTTTTTCACCTCTTCTTTGTCCCTTTTCTGTACCCGGACAGGGGCGTCCATGATATTTTTCAGAACGCTGTAATGGGGAAAGAGGTTAAAGTTCTGAAACACCAGGCCGTAGTACTGCTTGATCTTTTTCAGCTGGTCCGGTTTCGCGTAGACAGCCCGGCCGCTGACGCTGCGCACCGCCGGTTCCCCCAGGTACAGAAGTTCCCCGTCGTCCATGGTCTCCAGCATGGTGGCGCAGCGCAGCAGCGTGGATTTTCCGGAGCCGGAAGGCCCGATGATGGCTGTCACCTTTCCCGCCTCCACGCTGAGGGAAATATCCTTCAGCACTTCCAGATCCCCGAAGGATTTTTTAATATGGTTGATCTCCAGATATTTTTCTGCCATTTTCCACTCCTCCTATTTGTAGTAGCTGAGTTTCTTCTCGAAAAGCTCCATGATCCAGGCTACCACAAAGTTAAAGATATAATAGAAGATGCCGGCTCCCACATAGGGAATGACATTGGACCAGGCCGCCGCCAGTTCCTTGGAGCGCGTAAACAGCTCCATCACGCCGATGGAAAAGGCCAGGGTGGTATCCTTTACCAGAGTGATCACCTCGTTGGTGATGGAGGGAAGGATCCGCTTAATAACCTGGGGCAGGATGATATGGAAAAACGTCTGGGTCCTGGAGTATCCCAGGACCGCCGCCGCCTCATACTGGCCTGCCGGCATGGACTCGATGCCGCTGCGGTAAATCTCCGCGAAATAGGCGGCGTAGTTCAGTGTAAAGCCTATAATGACCGCCAGATTCTGGGAATTGGAGGTCAGGCGCATTCCGAAAATATAGTAGGGTCCGAAGTACACCACCAGCAGCTGGAGCATCAGAGGGGTTCCCCTCATGATGGAAATATAAACCTTCACAATATTCCGGAGGATTACATTTTTCGACATGCGGCCGAAGGCTACGATCATGCCGAAGGGAAGGGCCAGCAGCAGGGTGATGCCGAAGATCCAGATGGTTGTCACCATACCGTCGCCCAGTCTTGTCATCAGTAATTCAAAATTCTGCATCTCTTCTTCCTTTCACAGACAGCCGCCGCACCAGAACAGCGAAAGGCTGCCGCGGCGGACATTTCGCCGCGGCAACCCCTGTCTTCTTTTTTCCCGCTTATATTCCGAAAGTTCCGGTTAAGCCTCGATGGTGGTGAGGTCGTCGCCGAACCATTTCTCGGAGATCTCTGCCATCGTGCCGTCCGCTGCCATCTCCTTCAGGGTGTCATTTACCTGATCCCGAAGTTCCGTGTTGCCTTTCTTAAATCCTACCGCGTACTGCTCCTCGGCGATGACATCGTCCAGGATCTTGAAGTCCTTGTCGTTCTGGGTGATGTAGTAGCTGGCAAACACTTCATCCATGGCTACCGCTTCCACTGCTCCGGACTCCAGCTCCATCAGGCAGGTCAGATAATCCGCCACCGGCCGGATCTCGGAGAAAGTAGACGCCAGTTCCTGGTTCTCATCCAGGGCGTGCTGGGCGGAAGAATCCATCTGCACATCAATGACTTTTCCCGCCAGATCCGCTGCGGAGGTGTAGTCGGAATCACCTCTCACCACAAAGATCTGCTCGTTCTTCATATAGGGATCCGACCACTCATAATCGTCCTCCCGGCCGGTCATGGTAAAGCCGTTCCAGATGCAGTTGATGGTGCCGCTGTCCAGTTCCATATCCTTGCTGTTCCAGTCAATGGGCTTATATTCGATCCCCATTCCCAGTCTGTCCGCCACCTCCGCGGCCAGATCCAGATCAAAGCCTGTGTACTCTCCGTCATCTCCCACAAATCCCATGGGCGGGAAGGCGGAATCAAAGCCCACGATCAGAGTCTCTGCCGCCGCAGTCTGGGAACCGCTGTCCGCCCCGGCACTGCTTCCCTGTGTTTTTTCGCTTTCAGAACTGCCTCCGCAGGCCGCCAGAGACGCTGCCATAATAGCTGCCAGCAGACAGCCGATCACTTTCTTTTTCATCTTTTTCTCCTCCTGCTCGTATCTTTTATCATAGTATCACGTAGTCACTCTACCATACTAAACTGTCTGACAGCCCCTATACTACCACAGAGGCGGCGTGTCTGTCAACCGACAAACCCGCCGCCTTCCCGGCTTTTCAGCAGTATTCTTTTACGTACATAGCCAGCTGTTTGTCCCACACCAGAATGTGGTTCAAAAGCCAGTCCACAATATTCTTCTTTACAGCCGCCACAAAGGCCTCTGTGGGGCCTTCTTCCTCCTCCAGCATCTCCCGGAGCTCTTCCACGGCCTTCACGAATGTTCCGTGCTGGTCCTTGTGGGCCGCCAGCAGGGGGTAGTTCTTTTCCTCCTGGAGTTTTTCCTCATCTTTAAAGTGGAAATCTGTGTACTCCATCAGGAAATCCAGGGTCTGAACCGCCACGTTCTTCTCCTTTCCCACCGCGCAGTTTTCCGTGAGTTTGTTGACGCGGGCGATCAGCTCTTTGTGCTGGGCATCAATAGTCTCGTTGCCCGTTTCCAGGTTCTTGTCAAATACAATACTCATCTTTGCCGCCTCCTGTTTTTTCATTTATCCTCAGTATAAGGGAGAAATTCCCTCTTTGCAATTCTTTTTTAATCCGGGTAGATCCTCCTGACCCGGCTGCTGATCCCGCAGGCCATCTCGTAGTTGAACCGGGCCGCCGGATCCGCCACCTCTTCAATGGAGATCCGGTTTTTCCCGTCCTGCCCGATCAGTGTCGCCACATCCTCCACCTTTACCTCCGGGATATGGCTGACATCCACCATCATCTGGTCCATGCACACCCGGCCCAGGATCGGAGCGAACTGCCCGTGGATCAGGACCCGCCCCCGGTTGGACAGGGCTCTGGGATAGCCGTCGGCATAGCCGGCGGACACGGTGGCGATCCTGGTGCAGGGTCTCTCCGTCACATAGGTGGCTCCGTAGCTGACGCCCAGCCCCGGCGCCACGTCCTGCACATGGATCACATGGCTCTTCCAGGACAGAGCCGGGATCAGGTCCAGACGGCTTTTATCCACTTCCTCGGAAGGGTACAGGCCGTAGGTGACAATGCCGGAGCGCACCATGTCGAACCGGAAATCGTCAAATTCCATGATTCCCGCGCTGTTGCAGACATGCTTCAGAGGAATGCGGACGCCCCGCTGCCTCAGCAGTTCTGCCATGCGCTCAAACTTTTCCAGCTGCAGGCCGCAGTAGGTTTTATCCTTTTGATCCGCACAGGAAAAATGGGTGAACATTCCCTCCAGTTCCAGGCCCGGCAGGCGGCTCAAGGCCGCCACCTGATCCGCGTCCTCCTCTGTAGCGTGAAATCCGATGCGGGTCATGCCTGTGTCCACCGCCGCGTGGACCTTTGTCACACAGCCGGCCTTTACGGAAGCTTCTGAAAGCTTTTCCGCCGTTTCCAGGCTGTAGACGGTCTGAGTGATCTGATAATCCAGAACTTCCCCGTACTGAGCCGGCGAAATATAGCCCAGCACCAGAACAGGGAGCCGTATACCCTGCTCCCTGAGTTCCATGGCTTCCTCCGCTGTGGCCACCGCGAAATAATCCGCCCGGTCTTCCAGATATTTTCCTACTCTTACAGCTCCGTGGCCGTAAGCGTCCGCCTTGATCACCGCCAGCAGCTTCACCCCGGGATCCAGTCTCTTCCTGACTTCCGCAATGTTATGGCCGATGGCTTTCAGCGAAATCTCCGCGTAGCATCTGAGATAGCCGCTCATATTTTTTATCCTTCTTTCTTTTCCGGCTTCCGTATCGCCGAATAAATATTTTTTACGCTTTTCAGGACTACATGGGTCCGGGTGTCTGAGACGCCCTCCAGGCTCATGATCTCCCGGTGGATCTGCTCCAGTTCATCGGAAGACCGGCAGGCGATCTTCAGCAGCAGGTCAAAATCTCCTGTCTGGTAATAGCAGGATACGATGGTATCCATATCTTTGATGGCTTCCGCAAAATTGTCAAAGTATCTGGGATGCTCCAGACTGACTTCCATCAGGGCGATCATATCGTTTCCTGTCTTTTTTTCATCCACGATAATGGTGTACTCCCGTATGATCCTGCTCTCCTCCAGTTTCCGGATCCGCTCTATCACCGCGGAAACCGACAGATGGATCTCTTTACTGATATTGGACGCGGTCTCCCGGGCATTCTTCTGCAGTATTTTCAGAATTTTATAATCAATGTTGTCCATTCCGGTGTTTCCTCTCTTTCTTCTGTACGGCTCTGCTTCTGCCCCGTCGTCTGCCGTTTTCACTAGTATAGCAAATTTTTTTCAGAAGTCCAATATTATGCGAAAATTTTTACAATTTTCCCGGGACAGGCAGAAAATCACCGGAAACACCGGGGCAGGAAAAGGGCTCCGGAACGAATCCGAAAGCCCTCTTTGACCGTTCTATCTTCTTTTTCCTCTGGCAGTCATAAACTGCACTGCCATGCCGGCTGCCGCCAGCACCACGATGATCAGCCATACAAGAGTCTGATTTTCCGCCAGCGCCCCGGACATTCCCTGAAGAGACTCCGCCACCTTCACCGCCCCGGTAGAGGCAGTGACCGCAATGATAAAGGGTTTGGAAAACTTTGTGGCCAAAAATCCCACCGCCAGAAACGCCAGCACGCAGAGCACGATACCCAGGACCTTCCAGCCTTCCTCCGAAGGCAGGGGCAGGGCATGGACCGCGCTGGCCGCAATGGCTCCGCAGTAAAGGAATACGCCGATCAGATAAATTTTAAAGGCCAGCAGGGCGAAGATCACGCCCGTCACAATGCCGATCAGCGCCGGAAGATACGCCTTCCCGTCTACCAGCGCCCCGGAGATCAGATATCCCAGGGCAAATCCCAGCAGGAATCCCACCAGGCCGATCCATATTTTCAGCAGCCGGTACCCGAAAAAGCACTGGAGCACCGCGAACAGCAGGGAGAAGGCCAGGATCACCTGGCTCACCTCCTCTGTCAGCTGCCGGACGGAATTAAACATTTCTAATACATCCATGGTCTACCTCTTTGCTTCCTCTGCGTCACAGACACTTGCTCCAGCCGCAGTTTTTGCAGATATTGCAGCCGCTCTCAAAAAACAGCGGCTCCCCGCATTCGGGGCAGGTGGCGGTCTGTCCTATCTTTTTTACCGCCTTGGGTTTCGGCGCTTTGGGGGGAACATGCTTTTTCTTCTCCCCGCCGAAGAGTTCTTCCTGCACCTCCCGGTACATATCCATCAGAGCGTTGCCCACAGCCATGGGACAGCAGCTTCCCCTGCTGGTATCCTTTCTGGTGGCCCTGCGCACAGAATAAGAGGGGCAGGATCCCGTGGAGTTCAGCTGGTCGATGATAGTATCGATGTCAATGCCTCCCCGGGCGCTGATGGAGATCATCCGGGAAAGTCCGATCATAAAGTTGTTGCAGCCGCCGGTGGAGCCCTTGCTCAGATAAGTCTCCAGCAGCGCCCCGGTATAGGGATCAAACAGGGCGATGCAGTGCAGGCTTCCGCAGCCGGTGATCAGTTTTCTTTTCTTTCCGATGACATCATCGTTGATCTCTACGATCTCTCCTCTGGCCAGTCCCTCCCCGGCCACCGGAGAGTGCTGCTTTTCATCCTGGTTTTCCGCGTTCAGGACGCCCACCCGCTTGCAGCCGTCCCTGAAAAGGGTAACTCCCTTCAGCCCTTTTTCATAGGCGTAGAGATATAAGTTCTCAGTCTCTTCCACCGTAAACTGGTTGGGGACATTGACGGTGGAACTGATGGAAGCGTCGATGTGCTTCTGCCATACGGACTGCATATCGATCCTCTGCCTGTAATCCAGCGTCATGGCCGTCACGAAGTAATCCGGAAGCATGCTGTCGTCCGTAAGCTTGTGCTCCCGCATATAATTCTCCACGATCTTCGTATAAACCTTATAATATACATCCTCCCCGTGGAGAGATTCTGTCTTTCTCACGTAATAGTTGGCGTAGACCGGTTCGATGCCGCCGGAAATGCCCAGCATCGTAGACAGGGTGCCTGTGGGGGCGATGGTCAGCAGCTGTGAATTCCTCAGTCCGTATTTTTTCACCAGTTCTCTGGTAGCCTCTGTGGTGTTGGCCAGCAAAAACGGCGTCTCCAGGATCTCCTCTGTCCTGCATTTGGGGAAGGTGCCCTTTTCCTTTGCCAGCAGCGCGGAGGCGGCAATGGCTGTGTCCGCCATGGCGAAGCCGATGCGGTCGCACAGTTCCACGGCTTCATCCTCTCCGTAGGTCAGTTCCAGTTTCATGAGCATATCCGCCAGGCCCATGATCCCCAGGCCGATCTGCTTCCACTGGCGGACGCTTTCCTGCTGTTCCTCCAGGGGGTGAAGGGAGAGTCCCTCCTCCAGCACCTCATTGAGGGCCCGGACACTTTCTTTCACACAGTTTTTAAAGCCCTCAAAATCAAAAGCGGCCCTGGAACTGAAAGGATTCTGCACAAACTCGGAAAGGTTGATGCTTCCCAGCAGGCAGCTGCCGCCCGCCGGCAGCGGTTCTTCCGCGCAGGGATTTACGCCCGCGTAGGCGAAATCTTTTGTGTTCGCCAGCAGATTCCAGCTGGAGATCCGGTCCCAGAACAGAGCTCCCGGCTCGCCGTAGTCCCAGTTTGTCTCCGCGATGTGGTGGAACATTTCCCTGGCGTCCACTTCCTTTTCGATCTTTTCCCCTGTGGCTTCCCGGGTATAATGGAGCAGGAAAGGCTCCTGCTTTTTCACAGCTTCCATAAACTTTTCACTGAGGCGGACGGAAAGGTTGGCCTTTGTCACCTTGGACAGATCTGTTTTCAGATCGATAAATTCCTCTACATCCGGATGTTCGCAGTCAATGGAGATCATCAGCGCGCCCCGGCGGCCGTTCTGCCCGATCAGGGCTGTTACCAGGGAATACAGTTCCATAAAAGACACCGCCCCTGTAGTCTCTTTGGCCGCGTTGTTGATGCGGGCTCCTCTGGGGCTTAATCCGGAAATATCCACGCCGCAGCCGCCGCCGTAGCTGTACGTGCGGGCCAGCTTTTTCGCGCACTCAAAAATGCTCTCGATCTCATCCTTCGGCGGCTCGATCACATAGCAGTTGGAAAGGGTGATCTTTCTCCCCTTATATTCCAGTCCTCTGTTGGAAAGGATCCTCCCTCCGAACAGGAATTTTTTCTCCCGGATCAACTGGGCGATCTTCTCGTTTCCCCCGCTGATGCGGGAAATCCAGTGATCAAAGGTCTCCCCTGCGTAACAGTATTTTTTCTTCCAGATATCACAGCCCAGCTGATTATCTTTTCCCAGCCATTCTTCTAATTCCATATCTCTCTCCCATCTGTTTTCCGGCAGGCGTTTTTTGACGCCTGCCAGATTTTGCGTATGTTTCTAATCTTAGCACAATATGTAGGATGTGACAAGGCTAAAGCCTCCGAAATTCCTTCTGGAATTTTCTGCCGTTTTTCGCGGGCCGCCGCTTTGCCGGACGGGCCTTCCGGCTTCCCTCCTGCCGGTCTCAGTCCATTTTCAGGGCTTTGCTGACGCCCTTGCTGATCAGGCCGCCGGCGGCTCCGCAGGCCAGAGCCTCCACTACGCCGTTCAGGCCTACCATGGCAGTCAGGAACAGCAGAATACTGCCGCCTCCCTGGCTCTGATACAGTCCCTGGACATACTCTGTATTCCAGAAGCATAAAATCAGCGCTCCCATAAAAAAGACTGTGTTCAGCACAGCCGCCAGCACGCCCCCGGCGAAGTAGGAAACCGTTCTGGTCCGGTCCACTTTGCGCAGCGCCCGGAATATGGCTCCGGCCCCGTAGCCCATCAGCATCCGGGTGGGCACGCAGACCACAAAAGTATAAAAAGGATTGATGTCCAGCAGGATCACTCCCGTGGGATCCGCCCCGAAACACTGGGCGAAGCTGGTAAGCCCGAAGATCAGTCCCAGCAGGGCTCCCGCTTCCGGTCCGATCAGCATGGCCCCCACCGCCACCGGGATCACCAGCAGCGTAATCGGGAAAGGTCCCAGCCTCAGATATCCCAGAGGCGTAAATGCCATCAGCAGCAGAACCGCCGTAAGGATCGCGATCTGCACCATCTTTAAAGTCTTTTTGTCTTTCATATGATTTTCCTCCTGTTATTATTCCCGTCCTGTCCGGGATACAATACATGTCCGCCCGCCAAAAAAATCCGGAAGCCATGCCCGCGGACTGCCGCTGGACCCGGAATGACCCGTAGTCCGTTTCTGTCCTGAGCTTCTGCTTTTTCATGCAGGCAATGACAAAATACAATAAACCGGGGGAATTTGCAAGCCCTTTGCCGCAAATTCCATGTCCCGAAAGGCAGAAAGCCCGCTTGACTTTACACCCGGTTTAAGGTTTATCATATATTATAAAAGGCCCTTGGGGCGCCTTTTTATACTCTTGTCAGAAAGGACGGGATTTTCTTGAAAAACTTCAGACAGATTCTCCCTTATTTAAAGCCCTGCCGGAAGGAATTTATCCTGGCAGTACTCTTTGTCACGGCGGAAACAGCCTTTGAACTGTTTATCCCCCTGGTCATGTCAAATATCATCGATCAGGGAGTCACCAACCGGGATATTGCCTATATCCTCCATCAGGGAGTCCTGATGGCTGTGTGCGCTCTTCTGTCCCTGATCTGCGGCCTTTTATACGCCCGGTACGCGGCCAGAGCCTCTCTGGGGTTCGGCACCAGGATCCGGGAGGCGGAATACGAAAAGCTTCAGAATTATTCTTTCGCCAATCTGGACCATTTTGAGACTTCCTCTCTGATCACCCGGATGACCACAGATATCACCGTGCTTCAGAACGCCATTATCAACGGGCTGCGGCCCATGGTCCGGGGGCCCGTTCTGCTGGTCATGGGCCTTTTGCTGGCTTTCTTTATGAATGTCCGCCTGGCCCTGGTCTTTCTGGTGTGCATGCCCATCCTGGGATGCATCCTGTTTTTCATCGTGCGGAAGGTAGGTCCCATGTACGGAAAACTCCAGGCTTCCGTGGACAAAGTCAACAACGTGGTCCAGGAAAATCTCAACGCGATCCGGGCCGTAAAGGCTTATGTCCGCGGCACCTATGAGGAAGAAAACTTTGGCCGTGCCAACCGGACTCTCACCGAAAACAGCCTGCATACCTTCCGGATCGCCGTCTTAAATCTTCCGGCCTTCCAGTTTACCATGTACACCGGCACGGTCCTGATCCTCTGGTTCGGCGGAAACCTGATCCATACCGGCAGCATGGAGGTAGGCGCCCTGACCGGATTTCTCAGCTACGTCATGCAGATCGTCAACTCGCTGATGATGATCTCCAACGTATTCCTGATGCTGACCCGCTCTCTGGCCAGCGCGGCCCGGATCAGCGAAGTGTTCGCGGAACAGCCGGATCTCGCGGACCCTCCAAAGGGTCTGGACACGGTGGCAGACGGCTGCGTGGAGTTCCGGAATGTGGAATTCTTCTACAGCCCGACGGCGGCCCGGCCGGCTCTGTCCGGGGTAAATCTGAAATTTCAGGCCGGCCAGACCATCGGCATCATCGGCGGAACCGGCTCCGCCAAAAGCACCCTGGTCCAGCTGATCCCCAGACTGTACGATGTCAGTTCCGGCAGCGTCCTGGTAGGCGGACACGATGTCCGGGATTACCGCCTTAAACCGCTGCGGGACGCCATCGGCATTGTTCTCCAGAAAAACGTGCTGTTTTCCGGCACGATCCGGGAGAACCTGCAGTGGGGAAACCCCGGGGCAGACGACGAGGAACTGTGGAGAGCCTGCCGCACAGCCTGCGCCGATGAATTTATCGAGAAGATGCCCGGAGGCCTGGACGCTCTCCTGGATCAGGGGGGCTTAAATCTGTCCGGAGGCCAGAAGCAGCGGCTGTGCATTGCCCGCACTCTGCTGAAGCATCCCAAGGTTATGATTTTCGACGACTCCACCAGCGCTGTGGATACTGCCACAGAAGCCCATATCCGCCGGGGTCTCAGCGCCCTTCCGAAGATGACAAAGATCATTATCGCCCAGAGGATCACGTCCGTGATGCACGCGGACCAGATCGTGATCCTGGAAGACGGCCGGGTCCACGCGGTGGGCAGCCACGAAACGCTGCTGAGAGATGATCCCATCTATCAGGAAATCTATGATTCACAAATGCGGGCCGCCTCCGACGCGCCGGAAGCGGAAACTCAGAAAGGAGGCGCGTAAATATGCGGCAGATCACCGGTAAAAGACCTGAAAATCTTAAAGAGACCTTTTCCGCTCTTTTATCCTATATGGGCCGGCACAAGTTTCTCCTGTTCATCGTAGCCGTCCTTACCTCCGTCAGCGCCCTGGCGAATCTGCTGGGCACCTATATGCTGAAGCCCATCATCAACCGGTACATCGTCCCCGGAGACATGAAGGGCCTGATCTTCGGCGTGGCGGCCACCGCCGCCATCTACGGCACCGGAGCCCTGTCGGCCCTGGGCTACACCCAGACCATGGTCCGGGCCGCTCAGAAGATCATCTATGATATCCGCCGAGATCTGTTCCGGACTATGGAACGCCTCCCGCTGCGCTACTTTGACACCCATCCCCACGGGGATATTATGAGCCGCTTCACCAACGATGTGGACACGGTCTCCGATGCCCTGAACAACAGCTTCGCCATGATCATCCAGAGTTTTATCCAGGTGGCGGGCACTCTGGTCCTTCTCTTTATCCTGAACTGGCGCCTGACCTTTCTGGTGATCCTGGGCTACGCCGCCATGTTTCTGTACATCCGGTACAGCACAAAAAAGAGCAAATACTATTTTAACCAGCAGCAGGAATACCTGGGAGAGCTGGACGGATATATGGAAGAAATGATCACCGGCCAGAAAGTGGTAAAGGTCTTTAATCACGAAGAGGCGAACCTGAAAACCTTCCGGGACAGAAACGAACTGCTCCGCAGAGCCGGTGTCAAGGCGGTAGGCTTTTCCGGCACCATGATCCCCATGGTGGTCAGCATCTCTTACATCAATTACGCCCTGGTCGCCATCATCGGCGGGATCATGGCCATCAAGGGCCTCACAGACGTAGGCAGCCTGGCCAGCTATCTGGTCTTTGTCCGCCAGGCGGCCATGCCTATCAATCAGTTTACCCAGCAGTCCAACTTTATGCTGGCTGCCATGGCAGGAGCGGAGCGGATTTTCCGCATGATGAAAGAGCATCCGGAGACAGATCAGGGAACCACTGTTCTGACCCCCGCGGAAAAAACGCCGGAGGGCGGGCTGAAAAAAAGCACCCGGAAAACCGGATGCTGGGCCTGGGAAAATCTGGAGGACCACTCTCTGACCCTGCTGCGGGGAGATGTGCGGTTCCACGATGTGATATTTGGCTATACCCCGGAAAAGACGATCCTGCAAAGCATCAGCCTGTACGCAAAACCGGGGCAGAAAATCGCCTTTGTGGGCTCCACCGGCGCCGGAAAGACTACCATCATCAATCTGATCAACCGCTTCTACGATATTGACAGCGGCTCCATCACCTACGACGGCATTGATGTCCGGGAAATCCAGAAGGATTCCCTGCGCCGCTCTATGGCTGTGGTCCTGCAGGATACACACCTGTTTACAGGAACCATCGCCGACAACATCCGCTTCGGAAAACTGGACGCCTCCATGGAAGAGATCCAGGCCGCGGCAAAACTGGCCAACGCGGACTCTTTTATCTCCCGTCTGCCCAAGGGCTATGACACCATGGTCACCGGGGACGGAAGCAACCTGTCCCAGGGACAGCGCCAGCTGCTGGCCATTGCCCGGGCCGCTGTGGCGGATCCGCCGGTCCTGATCCTGGATGAGGCCACCAGCAGCATCGATACCCGCACCGAAGCCCTGATCGAGAAGGGCATGGACCGGCTCATGGAAGGCCGCACAGTCTTTGTGATCGCCCACCGTCTCTCCACCGTCCGCCGGGCCAACGCTATTCTGGTCCTGGAACACGGCACGGTCATCGAGCGGGGCACCCACGAAGAGCTTCTGGCCCAAAAGGGCGAATACTATCAGCTTTATCACGGCATGAGGGAACTTTCATAGTCTCCCTCTCCGGTCTCAATGGGGATCCAAACCTGACGGTACCGGGTATAATCATCCCTCTTATTCATGGACAGAAAGGTCCTGGCAATAGGATTCCCCGTCACAGGGATCCCCTTTTCTTTCACATATTCCACCACATGGGCCAGACATCTGGCAGGGCAGAACTGATTCCCCTGCTCTTTGACCACTGTATACAGGCAGGGGCATTTTTCGTAATATTTGGCGTATGAGATATCCAGTTCCAGCTCTCCGGCGGCCTCCGCCAGGATCCCCAGAGCGGCTGTCACCTGGGTTTCCCCCTGCACCAGCTTCTCCCAGCTGTTCATCTGGGAAAGAAATACCATAGGAGTCATTCTGACCCAGGTGCGGAAGATCTTCTCGCTTTCTTCCTTCAAAAGAAGTTTCCCGTCCCGGAGGAACTCAAACCGGTACAGAGCCGGGCGCTGCCGGACGCTGATCTGAAACAGCTGCTCTTCCGCCTTCTCTGTAAGCTGCCGGAACTCTTCCAGACATTTCATCTGAAGCTGCTTGTGGACAATCTCTCTGCGCAGTTCCTCTTCTTTCCGGGCATAAAGTTCTGTGACTTCCTCCACATCCGGAGAATTGATCAGCCTGGCGATCTCCCTGGTGGAAAATCCGCAGTAATGGTATCCCCGGGCGCGGATCAGCGCCGTGATATCCAGATGATCAAAAGAGCGGTACTCATTTTCTTCATTTTCTCTCTGGGCTCTCAGAATTCCCGAACGCTCGTACATGCGGATGCCCTCCGCGGACATGCCCAGGAGTTTCGCTATAGTTCCTATTCGATACGTCAATGTTTTCTCCTCCTGCCAATCACTGCTCTTATTTTCTCAGTTTTCACTGAAGATCAGCCGGGCCGTAAACAGATCTCCGCTGATGCAAAGCTTCAGCTCTCCGCCCTGAAGTTTTGCCAGGTCCGCGGCGATCGCCAGGCCCAGCCCGTTTCCTCCGCCGCTTCTTGACGGATCCCCCTGTACAAAACGCTCCATAAGTTCTTCCGCCGGAAGGTTCAGCGGCGCCTTGGAAATATTTTTGATGCAGAAACAGAGCCTGCCCTCCTCCCCGGTCAGATCCACATAGACTCTGGTGCCGGGCATCGAATATTTGCAGACGTTTCCGTAAAGATTTGAGAGGATCCTCCAGGTTTTCTGGCCGTCGATCAGGGCATACATTTCCTCTCTCTCAATATGTGAAATCAGTTCCAGTTCCTTTTCTTCCATGGCCTGGGCATATTCCCCGTTAGCCTGCATCACCATCTCCGCGAAATTCAGCCGCTCCAGCTCCGCTTTCTCGCTGCCGGAAGTGATCCTGGCGGCGTCCAGAATGTCCTCGGTAAGGCGCTTCAGCTGCAGAGATTTTTCGGAGAGGACCTGCAGGTATTCTCCTGCCTTTCCCTGAAGCTCCCCCTCTTTTTCCAGCAGGCGGATGTATGTGATGATCGATGTCAGAGGAGTTTTCAGATCATGGGAAACATTGGTGATCAGATCCACTTTCAGCCGCTCCGCTTTTACCGTCTGCTCTACCATCCGGCGGTTAGCCTCCCTAAGCCGCCTCTCCTGCCCCAGCAGCAGTCCCAGCCCCCGCAGGATCAGGGAGCCGCAGAGGGCATAGAGAAGCCACCAGCGTATTTCCTGCCGCCCGCCGAAGAAGATTCCCAGCGCCGCGGCCGCCAGGGCCAGGCAGAGAGCCTGGACAAGAGCCAGATACCGGATTTCCCTGCCTGCCCGGATAAGCCCCGGGATCAGCCAGGAGGGTTCTCCGGTCCTTTTCCAGGTGTGAAGAAGCTTGCGCCCCAAAGCGCACAGGGCATATCCCCCGGGGATCAGGCAGAAGCCGGCATAAACAGCTGTGAGCCTTAAGTCTCCCTCCGATACCGCCCGGATCCCCAGAAAGGACAGGATTCCAAGCATTGCCGCCAGTTCCTCCGCGTAAAGCAGATCCATCAGGGACCGGCCCTCTTCTTCCCGGCGCCTCATGGGCCCCAAGGCCAAAAACAGCGCGCCGGCTGTCAGAAGGACCCCGCCTCCCACCGCCAAAATGCTGCGGTCCGCGTACATGCTGTATTCTCTTTTTTCCCGCCGGTAGAAATTATCCGCCTCAAAATCATTCATCCAGACCACCACGTCTACCTGGCTTTTTCCGGACTGGTCCACATGAAACCAGGTGTCTGACAGGCCGGAAACATTGGTTTTCGGCGGCGTATTCAGAAGACACTGATAATAGACCGGCTTTTCCTGATCCCAGTTTTCCCGGACATCCGCGTTGGCCAGTATCTTCTGGCTTCCATCCAAATAGGTCACTGTAATTGAGAAGCGCAGGTTGGAAGCCTCCGCCCACCAGTAAATGCCTCCGTAATTCTGAAAACCTTCTTCCATGTCCGCCAGATACTGCTCCGGCGTCGCAAAATATGCTGACAGATAATCTTCCAGCCCGGCGATCTCACGGCGCATACAGTCTCCGAAGGCTTCCGACTGGATATAATCCTTCTGCCATAAAGGTTCCAGGCCGAAGTGCCGGTACATGGCCTCCAGCCAGGTCAGGCACAGCAGAGCCGCCGTCACGCAGCAGAACACTCCCGCCCCGCAAAGTCCTCTTTTTACCTTCTTTTTCATATGCCTTTCCTCACAGCGCTTCCATCTTGTATCCCAGTCCCCAGACCGCTTTCAGATACCGCGGCTCTCTTGGGTTGATCTCTATCTTTTCCCGGATATGGCTGATATGCACTACCACCTTTTTTTCACAGCCGTCAAAGGGTTCCTTCCACACCTGCTCGTAGATCTGGCGGATGGAAAAGACCTGTCCCCTGTTCTGCGCCAGAAAAAGAAGAAGGCTGTATTCCAGAGGGGTCAGATGCACCGGCACGCCGTCCACCGATACCTCCTTGGCTCTGTCATCAATGACCAGTCCCCCGATTTCCAGGCAGCCCGGTTCCCGGATCGACCCCAGTTTCGTGTAGCGCCGGAGATTGGACCTGACCCGGGCCAGAACTTCCAGCGGTTCAAAGGGCTTTGTGATATAATCATCCGCCCCGGCGTTCAGCCCCATAATCTTGTCTATGCTCTGGGATTTTGCCGTCAGAAACAGGATCGGCACCGGGCTGACTCTGCGGATGCGCCTGGCCGCCTCCATCCCGTCCATCTCCGGCATCATCACATCCAGCAGGATCAGGTGCACTTCCCGAAGCTGCACCTCTTTCAGAGCCTGCTTTCCGTTTTCGCAGAGAGTCACCTGATAGCCCTCTTCCTCCAGATAGATTTTCAGCGATTCCCGAATTGCCTTCTCATCGTCCACTACCAGAATGTGATACATTTCCTTCCTCCCTCTCATCCCGTCTCTCTTTCACACACATAAATCCGGCAGGCATTCATTCTGAAAGTCCCGGAAACCGTCCAGCCCGGGATTTTCTCCGCCAAAGACGGACCCTCCTCCCGGGAGAACACCCAGACAGAATCTCCCATCGGCTCCATGGCTTCCGCCAGGTCCTTTTCCTCCGTCTTTCTGGAATCCATGATAAAAGATTTTTCAGACAAAGTAAACAAATAAATGTCATCCAGGAAACGGTCGTCCGAAGGGTCAAACAGATAGACCATATCCGGATGTTCCCGGCGGGCCTGCCCGGCTGCGTCCCTGTACTGCCGGTACAGGTAGGGCAGTTCTTCTCCCCGGAAAAAGGGAAGCAAAAGCAGGACCGCCAGAGCCGCCGCCGCATAGAGCGCCGCCCTTTTCCCGGCGAGACGCTCAAAAAGCCCGAAAACCGACAGGGACAAAACCAGGGACAGTACGCCGCAGGCCGGCATCAGATACCGGTCCGCCAGATAGGGGGCTTCCCAGACCACCACCCCGAAATACAGCAGCAGCGGAAATCCCAGAAACAGAAGCCGGCGTCTCAGGGATGTGAAGAGCACTGCCCCCGCCACAACAGCAGCCAGCAGCAGCCACACTCCTCCGAACATCTGCCGGTTCAGAATCTTCAGAAACGTTTCCGCCCGGTCCAGCCACTGGTCCAAAGGCGCCGCCTGGCCGATGCCCCGGTAATTTCCCAGAATCGGCCGCAGAGCCTGGGGAAAGATCAGCAGAAACAGGCCGGCTGCCGCCGCAGCGCTGCCCTGATAGGCCAGAAGCCCCCGGAAATTTTTTCTCCGGATGCACACAGCCGTTGTCATCAGCCACAGGGCCGCCCCGAAAATCAGACAGTAATAGTGGGTAAGGGCTCCCAGGAGAAAGGCTCCGCTCAGAGCGGCGCCCCTGGGGAACCCGCCTCGGCGGCTCCACCGCAGATGCGCCAGAAACAGCAGGAGAACCGCCAGGCTGGCCAGTTCATACATGCGGATAAACATGCTCATGTTCAGCGCCATAAAATTCAGGCTCCCGAACAGGCAGGCCAGGCAGCCGCCGGCCCTGCGGCCGGTCAGTTCTTTTCCGAGAAAGTAGAGCGCCAGACAGGAGAGCAGGGAGACTGCCAGATTCAGCCCCAGCCCGCTCCATTTTGTAAAGCTGCCGCCGGCAGCGGAAGCCGCGCACCGCAGCAGAAAATAGTACAAAGGCGGATGCACGTCCCGGGCCTGATTTTCGTAGACCGGGGACCAGTCCCCCTTCTCCAGGCTGTCTATGCTCAGATAGCTCCTGTAATATCCGCTGTCATGATAGGTGTCCAGCAAATCGGGCCGGTCTGTAAAGTCCCTGATCTTTTCATTCATCATTCCGTAAGAATACGCTTCGTCCATGTGAAAGTAACTCTTCTGTGTTCCCAGATACAGCCGCAGGACTGCCGAAAGGATCATAACCGCGCAGCAGAAGAGCATCGCTTTTTTTCGTCCCATACCTTTTCCTCCCTGCTTTTACTGTAGCGCGGAATTCTTAATCTGCGGCCGCGAAAACGGTTAAGATTTGGTAAGCATGGCTGTTTTCAGAAAAACCTTCCGCAAAATGACGGTTCCTAAAGCAGACTTTTTTGCCTCTGTATGTATTCTTTTACAAAATTGATCTGATTCTTCCTTGTTATCCGGCATTATGCCGATTCCCGCCCGGCTCAAATCTTATTATTTTCTTAAAAATCATGATTTTTCTTAAAACCTTTATGAATTCCCTTAATTCTTCACAATTTCGTAGTATAATAAGAGCCGGTTAGCGGAGAACAGGGATCCAGGCCCTGTTTTTCCCATGAGGAGTGACCTGCACCGCAGGTAATATGAAAAAAGAAAGATAAGGAGAGCACTATGGTTGGATTTATTGAGATTTTTAATTTTATCCTTCTGCTGCTGTTCAGCGGCTGCTACCTGTACCAGGTAGTATATGTGTTTATCGGGCTCTTTAAAAAGGAAAGGACCCGGACGGCAGGCGCCGAAAAGCATAGGTTTGCGGTGCTGATCCCGGCCAGAAATGAAGAAGCAGTCATCGGCGGACTGCTGGAAAGCATTCAAAATCAAAATTATCCCCAGGAACTGATCAGCGTCTACGTAATCGCTGACAACTGTACGGACCACACGGCGGAATGCGCGGAACGATACGGCGCAAAGGTGATCCGCCGCTTTAATCAGGTACAGGTGGGAAAGGGCTACGCTCTGGATTACGCCCTGAAGCGCATTGACGAGGAGGAAGGGATCGATTCCTTCGACGGCTTCCTGGTATTTGACGCGGATAACGTGCTGGATCCCAATTATTTCAGCGCTATGAACGGCACCTATTCAGAGGGCTATGAGATCATCACCAGCTACCGGAATTCCAAAAATTACGGAACCAACTGGATCACCGCCGGCTACGGCCTGTGGTTTATCCGGGAATCCCGTTTCCTGAACGGGGCCCGCATGAAGATCGGTTCCAGCTGCGCCATCTCCGGCACCGGATTCCTGGTATCCTCAAAAGTGATCCGCCGGGACGGAGGCTGGAAATATCATCTGCTGACGGAAGACATTGAATTTTCCACCGATCATATTATCCGCGGATACAAAATCGGCTACTGCAGAAAGGCGGTTCTCTACGATGAACAGCCTGAGACCTTTAAAGCTTCCTGGAATCAGCGCCTGCGCTGGACCAAGGGCTTTTATCAGGTATTCGCCCACTACGGCAAGGGACTGCTGAACGGTATTTTCCGGAAGCACAGCTTCCAGTGCTATGATATGCTGATGGTGATCGCGCCGGCTACGCTGATCACTCTGACCTCTTTAAGCGCCAATCTGATCTTTGCTCTCACAGGTCTTCTGACAGAGAACCCCATCCTGGCCCAGACTGCTGTGGCCTCTCTGGGAGGATGCCTGCTCAGTATTTATCTGTCCCTGTTCCTGTTCGGAGCGGTGACTTTGATCGCGGAGCAGAAGCAGATCTACTGTCCTAAGTGGAAACAGATCCTTTACCTTTTCACCTTCCCGGTGTTTATCTTCACCTACATTCCCATGTCGGTGGTCGCCCTGCGGAAGAAAGTGACCTGGACCAGAATCCCCCACACGATCCTGTGTTCAGCGGATCAGATCTGCAGCAAAAAGTAAACAGCAGGAACCGGAGCGTTTATGGCTCCGGTTCCTTTTTTCGCGCCTTGCTCAGGCTTTTACAGACCCATCAGGGATCTGACCGTATTGTATCCCGCCACCCCGTCCGCTGTTAAGCCGGCGCTTTTTTGATACTGGCTGACAGCGGCCAGCATCCTGTCTCCGAAAATTCCGTCAACTCCTCCGGGATTGACCTCTCTGAGCAGCAGCAGGATCTGCACTGCCCTGACCAGTTCCTGTCTCTCGCCTTTTTCCACATAGTGTCCCTTTAAGGTCTGATCTGATTTTGCCCCCCAGATCCCGTCTACTGCCAGCTTTGATCCATAGTCCATATTCATGGCCTGCTGAACGGCTTTGACGCCGGCGGCTTTTGTCGCCTCTCCCAAAATGCCGTCCTGCGCCAGGCCGGCATTCACATAATTGTTCAGATGGATCTGCCCATCTCTCACCAGCGCGCTGAAGCCGGAGGACGGCGTCTGTGTTTTTTCATCTCCCTCGCCTGCTGTCCAGGTCGCCTGAAATTTCTCAAAGGTCCCGTACCTCTGCTTCAGCAGAGACGGCGTGTCGCCCCAGTCCGGCAGGTACAGATGGGGCCGGTCCGGAAAATCTTTCCAGTCTCCTCCCCATCCCAGACCCAGGGATTTTCCCAGGGCGCCTACCCGGCTGAAAAAGCCGTCATCATCGTAGGCATGGCCGGAAACATTTTTAAAAAAGTCAAAGGCGATCCCCCACTGGTGCTGGCTGGAATAGCTGCTGCCCGGCGCATTGGTGACCACTGTACCTGGCTGTGTCCTGCCCTGGGCGTACAGAGCGTCCTGCTCTGCCGCTGAGCGGAAGCATTCGCCGATTCCCAGCGAAAGGCCTTCTTTTTTACACATATTCTGAAGCTGCGCCACCGCGGTCTGCAGTCTGGGGTGCAGCTTGGAAACATCTCTTCCCATAAATTTACCTCCCATCTATCCTATGACAGAGGGAGGCATTTCGTTAAATACCGCTGATATAGATTTCACACTGCTCCAGGATCTGTCTGAGGATCTCCAGATCTCTTTGGACATTTCCTGTTTCCATCGAGTGGTTGGCGCCCCGGGTGATATACAGAGGCAGGCTCTTTTCCCGGCAGCCCCGCTCTACTTCCCGGGTTTCGGCCCAGGGATCCGCGTTTCCGTGAAAAACGATGCCCGGCCGGCTGACAAACAGAAAGGTCTGCTCCACCGGAGTGAAAAAAATATTCCGGGTCGCCAGTCCCTTTTTTTCCGCGTAGGCCGCCGCCACCGCCGTTCCTACGCTTTTGGATATAAACAGCAGATCTTCCCGCTCTTCCCAATTTACAGGCTCCAGAATCTTCTCTGCCTGTTCCAGGGCCCAGCGGAAGGCCTTTTCCATTTTCTCTGGATTCCCCTTGATACCCGCCTCAAAATTTCCGTAGGGCACTTCCAGGATCTCATATCCATGCTGCGCCGCCAGCTTTTTCCCGTAATACAGCAGCGGTTTGTCGCAGTGGTAGCCGATCCCCGGAAAGATCACTGCCAGTCGTCTGCTCATGTTACCCCTCCTTTTTTCTGATTATACGGCAAATCCGAATCTGTCTCTTTTCAGACACAGATCCGGATTTCCAGTTTCATGGACCCAAAGGGACTCGAACCCTCGACCTCTCGGATGCGAACCGAACGCTCTCC
>ERZ1643246.723-NODE-723-length-40704-cov-31.603090_pt1 | contig 40704 bp, 32 predicted proteins | sample MGYA00579265_ERZ1643246 | MGnify/ENA primary metagenome ERZ1643246 (study PRJEB29033, sample SAMEA4952261) | chicken gut metagenome | biome: Broiler Chicken; feature: Gastrointestinal Tract; material: Caecum | place: Ireland | collected 2018 | study: Broiler... | reverse complement strand
TATCAGGTTTGCCGGAAGGGGGATTGTCATGGATGTTCCAAAGATTTTTGAGAGTGAGTACCGCTTCTGTCTGATTCTGTGGGAGCATGAACCGGTCAGAAGCAGAGAACTGGTGAAACTGTGCAGAGAGCAGCTGGGTTGGAAACCGACGACCACTTATACGGTGATTCATCGTCTTGCGGAGCGGGGAGTGCTGAAAAATGAGCGTACCATAGTTTCTTCGCTGGTTACCAGAGAAGAAGTACAGGCAGCGGAAATCGACGAACTGATGGATAAAAAGTTTGACGGTTCCGTGCCGGCGTTTTTTGCTGCGCTTACAAAACGTCGGAAAATCTCAGAGGAGGAGATCGATGAGATCCAGAAAATGATCGATCATTTTCGGAAAGGAGGCGGCTGATGTCGGCAGTATTTCTGAAAATTGTAAATACAGCTGTTTCTGCCGGATGGATTGTTCTGGCGGTATTGCTGTTGCGGCTGCTGCTGAGAAAAGCTCCGAAATGGCTCCATGTACTGTTGTGGGGAGTCGTGGCGCTGCGCCTGATCCTTCCGGTTTTTCCGCAAAGCGTGTTCAGTCTTATTCCGAGTACGGAGACTCTTCCGGACAAGCTGCTGTCCGGACCGAGTTTTAAAGTGAATACAGGTTTTACGCCTGTGGATCAGCGTGTGAATGAATATCTGGGAGACCGTTACTTTGAAGGCGTTACCGTTCCTGTCGGAAACGGTCGGAATGTCATGACGGCGCTTGCCGTGGTCTGGACTGCGGGGGCAGTGATCCTACTTGCTTACCTGGCGGTCAGCAGTCTGCGGATGAGACTTCGCCTTTCCGGTGCGGTTCGCGTGGGAGAGCGCACCTTTCAGTGTGAACGGATTACGGTTCCGTTTGTGTTTGGATTTTTCAGACCTGCGATTTATCTTCCGGCTGACATAGACAGCAGAATTTCATATTATGTCATCAGACATGAACAGGCACATATCCGGCGCGGTGACCAGTGGTGGAAGCTTTTGGGTTTTCTGCTTCTTGCGGTATACTGGTTTCATCCGCTGATCTGGGCTGCTTACCTGCTGCTTTGCCGGGATATCGAACTTGCCTGTGATGAAAAAGCGATTCGCGGAATGTCCAGGGAGCAGTTGGCCGATTATTCACAGGCGCTGCTCAGCTTTAGTGTGAAACGGAAGCGGGAGTTCGAAGTTCCGCCCGCATTTGGCGGGCTGCAAATAAAAAAAAGGATTCAGCATATCCTGAATTACAGAAAACCAGCCCTGGGGATTGTGGCGGCAGCTGTGGTGATCTGTGCAGTTCTTGCGGTATGCTTCCTGACGGATCCACGGGCGGAGAACAGCAATGACATTGGTCAGGGACAGAAAGTGGAAAATCGTTCTGTTGACGGAAGCAGTCCAGGAGAAAACTTTTTTTCGTCAGCACACGGGATGTCTTCGACGGCGGCAGAACTGCATGGGATATGGAACGGTTATCTGTTTCTTGATCTTTACGGCCAGACCTACCGGTATGAAATGGCAGATGTGGATCCGGATACGGCAACGCAGGCCGAACTCCTGGATGAGTTTACAGAACAGCCGGGAGAGACTTTCTGGAGAATTTATGCGGTACAGGAATCTCCGGACCACTCGGTTGTCCTGGCGCGAACAGAGCAGGAACGGAATTATTTTTCAGATCACAGCGTTGCTGCGGCGGGAGAAAAAGAGGACAATACTTTTCTCTGGCGGTATAGTCCGCCGAAGCGGTCGGATCCGGATGCTCTGCAGAATGCGAAAGATGCGGGCTGTGTTGTTATGGAAAACGGGACCGCGACGTTTGGGCAGGAAGTCTGGCAGTCATTTGTGCAGACGACAGAACGGGGAGAGAGCAGCCAGGTTCAGGTCGCTCATTATCACACACTTGACGAGACGGAAAGTACCGGAGAGTATTATGAAGCAGTGAAAGAAGATTATCCGATTCTGTATCTGCTGAATCTGGAATTTGACGGGGAAAATTATACCCTGCACTGGACGGAAGAGGATACGGAATATGTGAGAACTTATTGTTACCTGATGCATTATCATGGCGGTGATCCTGATGAGGAGTTTATAAACGGGACAGAAGATATCTATGTACTGACAAATGACAATACCGTGACCTGGACGGATATCGTTCGCGGAATGCTCAGTTCGCAGTCCGGCGACGCGATCGATCATTATGTGGTTTACAGGGAAAACGAGAAGGAGCGTTGAAAATGCTGCGGATTGGGATTTATGCAAAGCTGTATGAGACACAGGCGGAATATTACAGAGAGGAGACGCAGCAGGTTGGATGATGCTGATATCTGCTGCAGCGGTTCAGCTGGCTGAATGGTTACGCTCAGACGAATTTACTTATAACTGCCTATTGACGACATACCCTTTGAGGGTATATACTGATAAAGAAAAAATAAAGGAAATCTTCAGGGCGGGGTGTAAGTCCCCACTGGCGGTATAGTCCGCGACCTGGAGTTTTGAGTTTGCATGGAAGTGATGTTCCGTAAGCGGAATGTCGGCCGGCATTCTCAGGACGACAGCTGATCCGGTGAGATTCCGGTACCAACAGTCACAGTCTGGATGGAAGAAGAGAGACAGAGTATGAAAATGGCAGATGTCATACGAATCAAAGGGAGGGTTCCCATTGAGATTCGGATCAGATATTTGTTATTTCACCATTCTTTTGCATGGAAACCGCCCGGGATTACCCCGGGCGGTTTTTTGTGCGAAACACCCGGCAAGCGGCCGCCGTGCTTGCACGGGCGGACATTTGCCGGGTAACGGACAGCGAGCGACAGGGAGCTGTCAGCGAAACACCCGGCAAGCGGCCGCCGTGCTTGCACGGGCGGACATTTGCCGGGTAACGGACAGCGAGCGACAGGGAGCTGTCAGCGAAACACCCGGCAAGCGGCCGCCGTGCCTGCACGAGCGGACATTTGCCGGGTAACTGAAAACACACTGTTTTCATAATCTGCACAGCAGGGAGATTTCCTCACAAAGAAAGGAAGAATGACTTATGAATGCAGGAACAACCACATCCAAACCAACAAGTGCAATCCGGAGGATCGGAAAGACCAGGTACATGGTACAGGTGGCCATGCTGGCGGCAATCGCCACAGTACTGATGCTGTTTGACTTTCCGCTGCCGTTTGCGCCATCCTTTTATCAGATCGATCTGAGCGAACTGCCGGTCCTGATCGGCGCTTTTGCAATGGGACCCGCTGCAGGCGCGCTGATTGAGCTTGTAAAGGTCCTGCTGAATCTGGTTCTGAATGGTACCGATACCGCGTTTGTCGGCGAGTTTGCAAACCTGCTGATCGGATGCAGCCTTGTAGTGCCGGCCGGATTGATTTATCAGAGAAAGAAAACCAGAACGTCGGCGATCATCGGAATGATTTCCGGAACTGTACTGATGGCGGCTGTCGGAGGATTTCTGAATGCGTATCTCCTGCTGCCGGCATATGCGGCGGCGTTCGGCATGCCTATTGACAGTCTGGTTAGCATGGGCAGCGCAGTAAATGCGGCGATCACAAACCTTCCCACCTTCTGTCTGTTTGCAGTTGTGCCGTTTAATCTGGTGAAAGGGGTTGTCGTTTCGGTAATTACTCTGCTATTATATAAACATATCAGCAGAATCCTGAAAGGGGAGGCGATGGGATAAGGCTTTTCTTATCTTCTTATCGCGGACAATGGAAAACTGTTATGGAGCGCAGGTATCGCAGCTGTCCGGTCAACCGGACGGCTGCGTCATCCGCCCGCTGAAAATTGGTTGCCAAATATCCCGCAGTAGTTGTGCTGCGGGATATTTGCGTTTCTGTCTCCCCGGGATCGTAAGGGTTTCATGAATTAGACGGACGAAAAAGGAGAGAATGAACAATGGCACAGCTTGAAAAAGTTACAAAACAGACGGACAATGGATTTGTCAATCTTTATCATGTAGAGGGAAAAAATCGTGTGGGAAAACCGCTACACTATTATGTGGCCTCCCGTGCGAAGACGATCGAACAGATGAAGCTGAAAACAAAAGAAAATCATCCGGACGGAGTGATCATTTACAGCCTTTACGGAGAAAAGCATGACAGGGTGATTCTGGTGCGGCAGTATCGGGTGTCGATTGACGATTATATTTATGAATTTCCTGCCGGGCTTGTCGAGAAAGGCGAAAATTACCGGGAAGCGGCGGTCAGGGAAATGCATGAGGAGACAGGACTGACCTTTCAGCCATTGGATGTGGAGGCATGTTTTGAAAAACCGTACTTTACGACGATTGGAATGACGGATGAATCCTGCGCCTCTGTTTATGGATATGCCACAGGAACGGTCAGCCGGAAATACATGGAAGAGAATGAGGAAATCGAAGTTGTGCTTGCGGACCGTACAGAGGTGGCGCGGATTCTCAGGGAGGAGAATGTGGCGATTATGTGCGCGTATCAGCTGATGCACTTCCTCAAAAATGAGGATCCTTTTTACTTTTTAAAATAGGGGGCGAAAGCTGATTCGCATGGATTTTCAAGCTGAAATATCTTTTACTGCAGAAGTTTTTCATAGGTGAACCGTCCCATAGATTTCTGCAAAAGAATCCAGGCGAGTATGGCACAAACCACGCTGAGGCAGAGCAGAATCCAAACGCTCATCAAGAGAATCCCGGTAAACTGTCCTACGATAAGCAGGATAAGCGGAATGATTAGAAAAACAGCCGATTGCTGGGATTCTTCTACGCTCTGTGCCCTGGCAGATCCCCGGACGATCAGGGTAACGGCAATCAAAGAGATTGCGGGAGAAAGCAGCAGCATAACAACCAGCCAACTTACACTGGGAATCAGCAACCGGCCCGTCAGGAAAAACAATTCTGTTTCTGTGACCAGGAACATAGCCATAAATGAGATCAGCGAGATAAGCATACTTAAAAGGAAGGAAGCCCATACTTTTGCCTGAAAGATCTGTTTGAGAGTAAGTGGGCAATAGAGCAATGTTTCAAGTGTATGGCGTTCCTTTTCTCCTGCAAAGGTACTGGCTGCCATGATAGAAGCAGACATTATGGGAATCATCAGGAAAAAGACCGGAAGGATATAATTTAAAATCATACTGGAAAGGGTAAGTTCCAGGCTTTCCATCCGGGCGGCTTCAGGAAGCAGCGACAGCAGTTTCGCAATGTCCGGATCATCCGGTACAAAATGAATGGTAAGAAAGAAAACAGACGGCAATACGACAGTCAGCACCAAGGGAACGATGAAAAGAGCAGAAAATAACCTGCGGTTGCTCGCAACACCGCGAAAATCTTTTTTAATGATAGCATACATAGCAGTCCTCATATTGATCAATCCCCTTTCTTCCGGCTGTCAGAGCAAAATAGATATCTTCCAGACTGGGTTCCGTGAGATTTACAGAATAGATATCCTCACCGGCTTCTACAATCTTTCGTACCAAATCAGGAATTTCTTTTTTATCGTGTATTTTGATTTCAAATTCATTGGCTCCGCATCTGATAAAATTCAGCTTTTCGGGAACAGCAGACGCGCAGATGTGAAGCGATTTTGAGGGAAATACCCGGGCGCGTAATTCTTCTATTGTGCCTGAGGCCAGAAGCGATCCTTGTTCAATCAGTCCGTAACGTGTGCAGATTTCCTGTGCGTATCGAAGCTGATGTGTACAGAGGAAAACAGTGATTCCTTCTTTACGGGCCAGATTGCGAATCATTTGATTGACATTCTGGGCGCTTTCCGGGTCCAGGCCGGAAGTCGGCTCATCAAGAAACAGGACCTTGGGACGGTGCAGAAGTGCCCGCGCCAGGGAAAGCCTCTGTCTCATGCCGGTAGAATAGGTCGCCAGTTTTCGGTCTTTCGCTTCTGTCAGTTCTAATTCTTTAAGCAGCGACTCACCGCGCTGCTTTCCGTCCTTTTGTTCCAGCCCAAAGGCAGCAGCATAGAAGACCAGATTTTCCATACCGGTCAGATTATCATACATCTGTGCATGTTCGGTCACGATCCCGGACAGGAGATGGGCTTTTTCCGGTTGGACATTGGGGTTGACTCCCATGATCTCACATTGACCGCCGGATGGAGCAAGGACTCCGGTAAGAAGTTTTACGGTTGTTGTCTTTCCGGCGCCGTTGGGACCGAGAAAACCGAACACCTCCCCTGCACTTAGTGACAATGAGAGTTGTTTTAATGCTTCTTTTCCGCCAGGATAAGTTTTGGATAGGTTTTGTATGGTAACAGTCTCCATTTATTTTTTCTCCTCGTTTGCTCTCAGTCTATTGACCATTGCCTGAAACCGTGGGTTTTCTGCCAACGGAAGGAAGACGGGGTTTTCGCTGAGAGCTTGTGTCATACTGTGCCGGATCAGCATTTCGAAAAAGTCAACGGACAGGAAACTCCGCCCGGCGCATGGAGCCACGGGCTTTCGACCGTGCTTTCTGAAAGAAAAATGCTCTGAGTGACTGCTTCGCAAACCATGATAAAAACCATGATTAAGAAATCACTCAGAGCACCATACATCTCCTGGTCCTGTCCGAACACAGTCGCGGGCACTGTATTTCCATAGTTTCATCCCATCCGCGCAGACCCGTTTCCTGTTATATAAAAAAACGGGCGCCTCACTGCGGCTGCCCGTATTCTGCAAGCGGAAAATCGTGACACCTGTTTGCGGAGGAAGATGCCATGATATAACAGAACATTCGGTAGCCGAAGCGATTCACCCTGCCGTTTAATGCAATGCATAAATCCCGTTCAAGGTTCCCGGCAAGTGAACAATTCGTTACTTATCAGGCATTCCATATCTCATAAACAAGTGTGGATGGAAACTTTACTCGGAAGTTTCAACCTTATGCAGTCTAAGCAGGTTTCCTGACTTGGAGATCATCGCTTCTCTGTTCCTTCTCATATGCTTGCGGACATACAATGGATTCTTACAGATCGCTCCCTCGATACAGTGACCGGATCGCTCAGGGTTCTCACCTGATTCCCTCTTCACCGGCATTCTCCGGAATGCAGATGCACTTAAACTGTTGATATGAAATTTATACACAAATGTATTCTAGCATATATGATAAATTTTGTAAATACCTGTGTGATTTTTATATTATTGTGAGTAACCGTTCAGCCCGCTGAACGGTTACGGCATCCGGCCATTGAAAATCGCTTCGCGATGAGCCGGATGTCCGCAGGCTCTGCGTTTTCATACGGTCTGTGCAATGAATGCACAGACCTGGCTGAACTGTAACTAACACATATCAAAATAATTCCGGATGCTTGTTAACGAAGTACAGACCTGCCGCGAGGGTCAAAAACCCCGCAGCTCTGCTGCGCAGCAAGTTTGATGTCCCGTAGCTTGCTGCTGGGTTTTTGACTTATTCTGAAGGAAATGTTTGTCCGCCCGGAAGACGGCGCGGGCAGATGATCCTGGTTCGGATCGAGCCAATATTTCCAACAAAAAGCAAAAAACAAACAGGCAATACTGTTGTCCGGTCACGAAAAAACCATTATAATTGTAGAAAAAGGGAAATGGATCACAGTTCACCAGACGAATTGTTGCGAACACAGAGAGAACATACCGCAGCCGGAATGGGAGGTATGTTTGAGTACAAAAGAAAACACAGAGCAGCTGGAAGACAGGGTAATGAAAACGGCCGCACAGTATTTCGGAGAAGATCTTCTTCCGTATCTCGGCATAAAAGGAAGAATCCGGAGAATTGCGCCTACAGAACATATCCATCTGGAAGCGAGAAGGCTGGAAGAGGATTTCAACTTTGAAATGCAGGACGGCAGTTACAGGCACCTGGAATTTGAAAGCGACCGCATTTCCACGAAGGATCTGCGGAGATTCCGGGAGTATGAGGCGTTTATCGGAATGTCGTTTGACGCCCCTGTCAGTACGATTGTAATCTGTACTGCAAATGTGAAAAAAAGGAAAACGGAGCTTGTAAATGGAGACAGTGTATTTCGAATCCAGGTCATATATCTGAAAGACAGGAATGGCGACAGGATTCTCAGATGGCTGGATAAGCGCAGGGCAAAAGGAAAACCCATCGGCGCAAAGCGGCTGCTGCCGCTGCTGCTGACACCGCTGATGTCCGGGGAACTCCCGCTGGAAGAAAGGATCTGCCGGGGATTGGATCTTCTTCGATGTGAAGAGGCAGGAATCGAAAAAGACACCCGCCGGAAGATGGAGACAATTCTGTATGCGCTTGCAGTAAAGCTGCTGGACGGAAATACGCTGGAAAAAGTAAAGGAGAAGTTTGGTATGACATTATTAGGAGAAATGCTGGTAGCAGATGGAATGCGGAAAGGAATGCAGGAAGGAATGCAGAAGGGATTACAGATCAAATTAATCTCGATGGTTCGAAAGAAAATGCTGCGAGGATATGATCCGGCACAGATTGCAGATGTGCTGGAAGAGGAACCGGAGAAGGTGGAGAAAATCTGCAGGATTCCGAAGGCAACCGGCATGATATCTTTTTTCACTGAACAATGGCACAGAGAGCGCAGAGAAACCGGAAAGGCTTCTCTGCGCTCTGTTGCGTTGCTTCTGTATCAAATGCGGTGGCTGCGGGGATTCGATTTCCCGGGATGTGATTTTTCATAATCGTATGCCGTAACCCTTCTTCATGAGGAACGGCTACCTGCAGAAAATGCGCTTATTCTGCTATCGCTCAGCCAGCCTTACTACTACGTCATTCTGTGTGGTTCGTCGTACTTTCCGACGCTTCCTGATAGATTTCCTTAATCTTCTCCATTGCTTCTTCCCGGGGAATCGGTTCATATTCTATGGAAGTCGTTCCGGTTGCAGTGATATCAATCAGTTCCTCTCCGTCCTGCTGCTTCATCGTGTTTTCCCATGTAGCGTCAATCCGTCTCAGCTTATTTTCATTATCCAGATAATACGTGTACTGTGCGGCTTCCGGCCTTTGAGCTGTCATCTGCAGATCTTCCGGGAGCATTTTCATATTTTCTTTCCACGTTTCGTCCAGAGCCTCTTTCGGAACATTGCATACGATCTGAATTCCATCCTCCTGACGGCGTCCTTCTTCCAGCACCATGGTTTCCTCGTAGTTGCCTTTTGCGATATCTTCCCGGACGGTCGGCGTATCCATTTTCATCCAGCCTGTATCAAGGCCCGTGGCGACGGTTTTCATATACTGTGCGCCGTTATAAAACAGAAGCCAGCTCTGAACTCCTTCGCTTGTGTTGCTCTCCTGCACCCAGTAATTTTCATTGACGTACCACAGTTCCGTTGTCATGGTCGTGCTTTCTTCTCCCATGGTGGTGGTACTGGTGTCCACAGACAGAACCGCGTCTTCCCGATTCAGTTCGTCTATGGCCTGCTGGCGCAGTTCCATGTAATCTGTCTGGCTGCCGGAACATCCTGTCAGTACAGCCAACAATACTGCTGTTATTCCAATAAGTTTTGCTTTTCTCATGATGACACCTCCTTTACGTATCATCCGGGGCCTGCCGCCCCATTTTTAAAGATCTTTCAGACAGAAACGGAAACGATTCTGGCGAACGTGCTTCCCTGCCCTTTGCTTCTGCCTGTTTGGAACAGTCATTTGGAATTACGGCTTTTTTTCCTCTGACGGACACATTCCGTGAGAAGAAATTCGATCTGCCCGTTGATGGAACGAAAATCTTCGTCTGCCCAGCGGGCGATTTCCTCCCAGAGTGTCGGGGAGAGACGGAGAATAATCTGCTTTTTGCTTTTTTCACGAAGCCTGAGATTTTTCTCTTTTTCCTGGATCTCCTGTTCCATCGCATGGATTTTTTCCAGCTTCTGGCGGAGAAGTTCTTCTTTTTCCTGGAGCTTTCTTTCCTCAGACATTTCTAATCACATCCTATTGATAAATACTTCCGCTGTTGACCACCGGCTGGGCATCTTTTCCGGAACAGAGCACGACGAGAAGATTGGAAACCATCGCCGCTTTGCGTTCCTCGTCAAGGAGAACGATATCGTCTTCCCCAAGCTTGTCGATCGCCATTTTGACCATGCTGACTGCGCCTTCCACGATTTTCTGCCTGGCTGCGATAATTGCGGTGGCCTGCTGTCTCTGCAGCATGGCGGCGGCGATTTCTTCTGCATAGGAGAGATGGGTAATTCGGATTTCCTCAATTTCGAGCCCTGCAATGGTTACGCGTGAGGCCAGTTCATCCCTCATGCTTTCTGCGATTTCCTGGGCGCTGCCGCGCAGCGTTTTCTCGCTGTCCGCCGCATCGTCGTCCACCAGATCGTAAGGATACATCATCGCGATATTACGGATGGTGGAATCGGTCTGAATGGACAGAAACTCCGAGTAGTTTTCCACGTTGAAGACCGCCTTGGTGGGATTCGCCACTTTCCAGATGACCACAGCGCCGACAATCACCGGATTGCCCAGCACATCGTTGACCTTCTGAATTCCGTTGTTCAACGTCACGCTTTTCAGAGAGACTGTTTTCTTGATTCCGCTTTTTCCCGGTTCTGTCGGGTTAAAGGAAGAACTGAACGGATTGACAAAGTAAAATCCTTCCTTCAGAATTGTCCCATAATAATTTCCGAACAAAGTGAGAACCATCGCTTCGTTGGGATTTACAATTTTCAGTCCGTAACACAGAAACGGGATGAGAATAATTCCGACAATTCCGACTCCGATCAGAATGCCGTTAGAAGACCGGGCGCCAAGCATAAGGATTCCTATACCGCAGACCCATGCCGCCACAATCAGGATCAGCATCAGATATCCATTGATCGGACGAATCTCTTTTTGCTCAATGTTTTTTGCTTCCATAAAACCACATCTCCTTCCTCTGAAAAATGATATTATTTTGATATCATTAGTATATCATTAAAAACGGGAAAAGTCAATGGCAACAGTTCAGTGGGCTGAACTGTTACAACTGTTACAGTCAAGGTTCTGCGTAACAGTTCAGCCAGCTGAACTGTTATGGCATCCGGCCATTGAAAATCGCTTCGCGATGGGCCGGATGCCCGCAGGCTCTGCGTTTTCATACGGTCTGTGCAGTGAATGCACAGACCTGGCTGAACTGCAACGGTTCTGCTTCCTGTTCCTGCGCCCATACTTGACAGCCCGACAGTATTGATTTACAATCATGAAAAGCGGCGGAACCGCCGGAAATATCAGCATCGACGGGCCGCAGAGCCGGAGTTTTCCGGCTGCGGAAAAGGGTGCGGAAGGAAAAGAGGAGGTATCCGATGGACAGCTATACCAGCTTTGCGCAGGTGTACGATATGTTTATGGATAATGTGGATTATCCGGCGTGGTGTGAATACATCAGAGGTCTGCTGAACGAATATGAAATTACTGATGGCCTGATCCTGGACCTGGGCTGCGGAACAGGAACCGTCACGGAGCTTCTGGCCGAAGCAGGGTACGATATGATCGGCGTGGACAATTCCTGCGATATGCTTGAGATCGCTGAGGAAAAAAAGGAAAAGAGCGGTCATGATATCCTGTACCTGATGCAGGATATGCGGGAATTTGAACTTTACGGGACCGTACGTGCGGTTGTGTCCGTCTGCGATTCTGTCAATTATATTCTGGAGGAGGAAGAGCTTCTTCAGGTCTTTTCTCTCGTCAACAATTATCTGGATCCCGGAGGGATTTTTCTTTTTGACATGAATACCAGGTTCAAATACGAACAGATGGGAGAATGCACGATCGCGGAAAACCGTGAGGAGAGCAGTTTTATCTGGGACAATTTCTACGATCCGGAGGACGAAATCAACGAGTATGAGCTGGCGATTTTTGTGCGGGAGAGCGGTGACCTTTACCGGAAATTTGAGGAGACCCATTATCAGAGGGCTTACGATCCGGAAACAGTGAAGGTGCTGCTGGAGCAGGCCGGTCTGAAAGTGGACGCTGTCTATGACGCCTTTACGCGGGAACCGGCACGGGAAGACAGCGAACGGATTTATTTTATTGCAAGGGAATATCAGAAACAGAAGGAGTAAAATCATGTACAGGGATTATATAGTAAGAGCAACCGCGGCGGACGGACAGATCCGCGCGTTTGCGGCTACAACAAGAGATACTGTGGAGACGGCGAGAAAAGCCCATAACACCAGTCCGGTGGCAACGGCGGCGCTGGGCCGGCTGCTGACGGCAGGAGCGATGATGGGTGTTATGATGAAGGGAGAGAAGGATCTTCTGACGCTGAGAATCCAGGCGGGCGGACCGCTGAACGGAATTACTGTGACCGCGGATTCCCAGGGGAGAGTAAAGGGCTATGTTGGAAATCCGAACGTGATTCTTCCGGCAAACAGCAAGGGAAAGCTGGATGTGGCAAAGGCAGTCGGCGTGGGATTTCTTGATGTGATCAAAGATATGGGACTGAAAGAGCCGTATCTTGGACAGTGCGCGCTGCAGACCAGCGAGATCGCGGAGGATCTGACGTACTATTTTGCAACCAGTGAACAGGTGCCGTCCAGCGTGGGGCTTGGCGTTCTGATGAACCGTGACAATACGGTCAGACAGGCCGGCGGATTTATTCTTCAGCTGATGCCGTTCTGCAGCGAGGAGATTATTTCAAAGCTGGAGAAGCGTCTGGCGGAGGTCACTTCGGTTACCAGCATGTTGGACGAAGGATGTACTCCGGAGATGATTCTGGAACGTCTGCTGGGCGATATGGACCTGACGGTGAATGATACGGTGCCGACGGAGTTTTACTGTAACTGCAGCAAGGAGCGTGTTTCCAGAGCGCTGATCAGCGTCGGACGGAAAGATCTGAATGAGATGATCCGGGAGGGAAAGCCTGTGGAGCTGAACTGCCATTTCTGTAATACAAACTATGTGTTTACCGTTGAGGAACTGAAGGAGCTGCTGAGAAAGAGCAGATAGGGGAAACCAGGCAGTTGTGAAACACAGCGGCAGAGATTGAGATGAGAGAGGAAAACCATGAACCAGGGATTTGTGAAAGCGGCAGCGGCAACGCCGAAAATTGCAGTTGCCGACTGCAGAAAAAATGTGGAGACAATTCTGGACAGCATCCGGGAAATGGAAAAAATGGGCGCCAAGATAATGGTTCTGCCGGAGCTTTGTATTACCGGATATACCTGCAGTGATCTGTTCTGGCAGGAACGTCTCCTGAAGGAAGCGGTGGAAGGGCTGAAAAGAATCGCGGCCGGGACGAAGGAGACTGACGCGCTGATTTTTGCAGGACTTCCGCTGGAAGTCGACGGAAAGCTGTATAACACGGCGGCTGTATTGAATCACGGAAAGATTCTCGGAATCGTGCCGAAAAAATATCTTCCCAATTACAATGAATTTTATGAGGCCCGTCATTTTATGCCCGGGGAGGAGACGGCGGAGGAGATCCTCCTGGACGGTCAGAGAGTGCCTTTTGGAATGAATCTTCTGTTCGCCTGTGAAGAGATGCCGCATCTCATTGTCGCTGCGGAGATCTGCGAAGATCTCTGGGCGCCGGACCCACCCAGCGTCCGCCATGCGCTGGCCGGTGCGACGGTGATTGCCAATCTCTCCGCCAGCGATGAGATGGTCGGGAAGGACAGCTACCGCAGAAGTCTTGTGAGCGGCCAGTCCGCCCGGCTGGTATGCGGATATATTTACAGCACGGCCGGGGAAGGGGAGTCCTCTCAGGATCTTGTGTTCGGCGGACAGAACATGATTGCGGAAAACGGTGTGATGCTGGCGGAGGCCAGAAGATTCCGGAATCAGACGGTATGTACGGAACTGGATGTGGACCGATTGATCAGTGAGCGGAGGAGAATGACGACGTATCCGCCTCAGAAATCGGAGGGATACCGTCGGATCAGTTTTTCGCTTCACATGGAGGAGACTGCTCTGACGAGGTTCTTTGATCCCTATCCCTTTGTCCCGTCAGAGAAGAAAAACCGTGAACTGCGGTGTGATGAGATTCTGAACATTCAGGCCATGGGGCTGAAAAAGCGGCTGGAGCATACCCGCTGCCGCAGTGCGGTGATCGGTATCTCCGGAGGGCTGGATTCCACACTGGCGCTGCTGGTTACGGTGCGGGCTTTTGATATGCTGGAACTGCCCAGGGAGCAGATTCTGTCTGTGACGATGCCGTGTTTCGGAACGACGGACAGAACCTACCAGAATGCCTGCCAGCTTACCCGCTGCCTGGGAGCGACGCTGAAGGAAGTGGACATCCGGGAAGCGGTGACGATTCATTTTCGGGATATCGGTCAGAATATGGACAACCATGACGTCACCTATGAAAACGGGCAGGCGAGGGAGCGTACGCAGATCCTGATGGATCTGGCCAACCGCACCGGAGGAATGGTGATTGGAACGGGGGATCTCTCAGAACTTGCGCTGGGATGGGCGACCTATAACGGTGATCATATGTCTATGTATGGAGTCAATGCTTCGGTGCCCAAGACGCTGGTGCGTCACCTGGTACGATTTTATGCGGACACCTGTGGGGAAGAACAGCTGGAGAAGATTTTGCTGGATATCCTGGACACTCCCGTGAGTCCGGAGCTGCTGCCGCCAAAAGACGGCGTGATTTCCCAGAAGACGGAGGATCTGGTAGGCCCGTATGAACTGCATGATTTCTTTCTGTATTATATGCTGCGGGTGACTTATGAGCCGAAGAAGCTGTACCGGGTTGCAAAGTATGCGTTTCAGGGACAGTATGACAGCGCTGTGATCCTCAAATGGCTGAAAACCTTTTACCGGAGATTTTTTACCCAGCAGTTCAAGCGCTCCTGCCTGCCGGACGGGCCGAAAGTGGGAAGTGTTGCGGTGTCTCCCCGGGGAGATCTGAGAATGCCCAGTGACGCATGTGCGCGGATCTGGCTGGAAGAACTGGATGAAATTGTGGAATAAGGTTGTAACAGTTCCGCTGGCTGAACTGTTATACAGGGGTGACGCGGCGGATGTGTCAGAAAGAGGTAAGCGATGAAACTTTTGGTTGTTGTGGATATGCAGAATGATTTTATCACAGGAAGCCTTGGAACTCCCGAGGCGGTGAAGATTGTGGATCGTGTGGCGGAAATCATGGAGAATTTTCCGGGAAAAGTAATCTGTACCAGAGATACCCATGGGGAAAATTATCTTGAGACTTCCGAGGGAAAGAAACTCCCTGTGAAGCACTGTATCCGGGGAACGGAAGGACATGAGCTTTGTCCGAAGGTGAGCGCGGCGGCGGAAGCCTGCGGGACGCAGCTTCTGGATAAGACGACGTTTGGCTCCAGAGATCTTCCGCGGCTTGTGGAGGAACTGGCCGGCGGCGCGTTGGAATCCATCGAACTGGTCGGACTCTGTACGGATATCTGTGTGATTTCCAATGCCCTTCTGCTGAAGGCATTTTTCCCGGAGACGCCGATTCGGGTGGACGCTTCTGCCTGTGCGGGCGTCACGCCGGAGAGCCATGAAAATGCGCTGAAAGCGATGGCGATGTGCCAGATTGATCTGATTTAAAGTGGCAACAGTTCAGCCTGCTGGACCGTAACTTAAAGTGTATGATGTCTGCCGGCCTGCGGGCTTTGATATGGTTTGCGGGAGAGAGGACGCAGGCGGGCGTCAGAAGGAGGAGAGATGAAGTATCTTGTTGTTTACAGCAGCCGCACCGGAAATACGGCGTTGCTGGCGGAACAGGTGAGAAAGACGCTGGGAGAGGAATCGTGTCTTTATTTTGGCGCTCCGTCGGAGGCGGCAGAGGCTGCTGCAAAAGAAGCGGAGCTGATTTTTGCGGGATTCTGGACAGACAAAGGAACCTGTGAGGAAGCTATGGCGGAATTCCTGAAGGGAAGACAGAATGCGAAGGTTCTCCTGTTCGGCACTGCCGGTTTTGGGCAGAGCCAGGAGTATTTTGACAGGATTCTTTCCAATGTAAAATCTCATCTGAACGAGAGCAATACCGTGGAAGGCGCCTGGATGTGTCAGGGGAAAATGCCGGAATCCGTCCGGAAACGGTATGAGGCAATGGGTGAGCAGGATCCGGAGCGGGCGGAACAGCTGATCGCCAATTTTGATCAGGCGCTGGGACATCCGGATGAGAAGGACCTGGAAGAATTCCGAAGGTTTATAGAAAAAATCGTTGCAGGAGATATATGCTCGTAACAGTTCAATCCGCTGAATGGTTACGAAAGCTGTTGTGGATAACTGTAAGGCGCGCAGCCGTTCCGCTGCGGCAGGCAAAAGCAGAGGAGACTCCGTTTCAGGGAGTCTCCTCTGCTTTTGCTTTGTCCAGCGCGGCGTCGATGGCCTGGAGCAGGAGCTGAGAAGTATACTTATTATCATCGCCAAAGCTGATGTTCTCTGTGGACTGCGTGGTGTAAATCTGGCTGGCAAGAGATTCCAGCGTGGGCTCCATCAGCGGATACATGGCAGTGGCGGTTTCACTCAGGTTGTTGAGCGCAATGGAGTTGATGTGGTTTTCATCGACGGTGACTTCCACATCAAAGGTCTGGCCGTTCAGTTCGATGGTGGAGGTGTAGACACCGGGAACGTACAGGACTTCGGAGGCGTCGGCGTCTGCAGCGTCGCCGGATTTCTTTTTTGCGCCGAACATGGTAAACAGCAGGACGATCAGAAGAATGGCCAGTACGAGAAAGATGGCGGTGTAGATCACCTCTTTCATATGTAAGACGACGATTTTGGTTTTTGAACTCATTTTTTTACGCTCCTTTTTTCTTTCTCTCTATAATGGTATGTCTGCCGCTGCGATTTTATGATAGGGGAGGGACGCCTTTTTCCGCGCCTGCGCCCGGGCGGTCCGGGAAATCCGCGCTCACTCCGGCATTCGGACATGGGAAGGGATTGTGTTCGTCATGGGGCGGTATGGGATCCGGCTGAGGCTTTCATCTGTGCCGGACACAATCCCTTCCCATGTCTGCCTGCAGTCGCAAGCGCCGGATGTTTTCCGGACCTTCCGGGCGCAGGCGCGGAAAAAGGCTGACTGTGGCGGCGCGGGGGGTGAGGGGATTGGGGAAAGTGGTGGAAAATGGTGCAAGATGGGGAAAGTGGTGGGAAGTGGAAATCTTCAAGAATTCCTTGAAATTATCGAGTGTCGATATTATAATAAAGATAAGAAATATCGATACTCGATAATTGAAACATCCGCAGTGAGCGGCGGATATTTGACCACTGCGGCAGGTCTGTACTTCGTTTCAGCCGGAGCTGACCGTGTGCTGTCGTCATGCCGCATCGCCAAAGGGACATGTAAGCCTGTCCGTCTGGCTCGCTGCTCGCGGGAATGAAGCCGGGAGGTGAATATTATGAGGAAGAAGAAAAAAAGGGTTTTTGCTTTTTACCGGTACACGGAAGGCGGAAGCATGGAGGCTTATCTGGAGGAGATGGCGCGGAAAGGCTGGCATTTTGTGGAATGGCGTCTGGGGATGGTGTTTGAGAAAGGCGCGCCGGAGGATGTGATTTACGATGTGGAAGTGTTTTCCGGAGGGAGAGAAACCGATCAGCGTCCGGGAGAGGAAGCGGAAGAGTATGGGGAATACTGTGAAGCAGCCGGCTGGCAGCTGGTGGATGCGAGGAGAAAATTCTGCGTGTTCCGGCAGATACGGAAGGATGCGGTGCCGATCGTCACACCGGAGGAAAAATTTACGAATGCCTGGAAGGCGGAGCTTGCCTGCCGCCTGCGGGGGCTGGTGTGGTGTTTGCTTATCTTGGGGTTGAGAGGCAGTAATCTTTTTCTTCCTGGCGGGTATGCAAACCTGTTCAGAAACCTGTTTCTGGCAACCCTTCTGGGGTGGACGGCGGTATTCGTTCTGGAAACGTGGAAGCTGCTGGCCCTTGCTGTCTGGTGTCTTCAGAGATACTGGGAACTGAAAATGGGAAAGGCGCTGTTCTTTGGCAGCAGAAACCGGCTGATTGCCTGGTGGCAACGCATCAGGATCTGGGGATACGGCGTTCCCTTGCTGTTTGTGATGGCCGTTTTGGCAGCAGGAGGATACATAGAGTATATACAGGTTCTTATGCTATGCTACATTGTAATCTTTGCGCTGGAAGTCGGAGAGGGTCTGTGGAAGCCTTCCCGTGAAAAACAGGTAAATCTGCTGATCATTGATGCATTCTGCGCGTTGGCTTTTGTGGTGCTTATTTTTTCGGTTGTCGGCTATCGGGAATTCCGTTCTGAGGCCGAACTGGCCCGGACAGAACCGCTGACGGTCACCGCTCCGGTGCAGGCCCGGATGGAAATCACCTATCATACCCATGAGGAAAGCATTTTCGGGGAACACAGGGAGGTGCATGCGGATTACTGGCGGAACACAGCTGCGGACGAAAGCGAGGCGGATGGAGATCTTTCCGTGAGTGTCTGTGAAAGCGATGTTCGCCCTCTTCTGGAAGCGTGCTGGGACGATGATGTGGAGATGATGCTCACCGCGATCAGCGACCTTCCTTCTGAAACAGTGCGCCCGGTTACGGAACTGACCGGACAGGAAATACGTGCCCTTGAGGAAACGCTGAAAGAACAGCTGCAGGCCCGGAAAGTGGAACTTGCGGTGGGAAATGATCTTCTTCGTATCGGTGTCTTTTTTCCGGACAAAGTGTTTTACGTCTCATCGGACACAACCTGGGATCCGGAAGAACTCATTGAGCTGGGGAACTGTTTAGCCAGGTCTGTGTATTAACGTAACAGTTCCGCAGACTTTACGTTTTCATACGGTCTGTGCAGTGAATGCGCAGATCTGGCTGAACTGTAACTTGCTCCGGATGGATCTGCCCGCCGCAGGTGGAGAATTGCGGAGAATTGTGATATGATAGGTACAGACCTGTCTGTACGCGTTGGTGTGAAGGAGTGAACAGAGATGGCAAGGGAACAGTTTCAGACGCTGACAGAGCCGATGTATTATATTCTGCTGGCGCTTCTGGATGAGTGCTGCGGCGTCGATATTATGGAGAAGGTTCAGAATCTGTCCCACGACCGTGTCCATGTGGGACCGGGGACATTGTATGCAATGCTTTCGAAATTTGAGGAGAACGGGGTGATTCGGATGACAGGGCAGGAAGGAAGGCGGAAATCTTATGTGATCACGGACCGCGGAAAGCAGATGCTGCAGGAGGAATACCAACGGCTGAAAACCATGACGGAGGATGGGAGCTGGATACTGGAACAGGCGGAATGGACGTAAGGCAGCTGCCTTCCGGGAGAGAATCGCCCGGAAAGCTGCAGGAACTATCCGCATACAGATCAGCCGGACCGCTTGGGGAGTCTGTACAGCATCCTGGATTTTGCAGAAGTCTGTCCTGTTGTTTATGAGATGCTGGAGAGACTGAAGAAAATATATGACTTTCATTGAGAAAAGAAAATTCTGACAGAAGAAAGGGCGCAGAAATGTCATTACAGTTTATTTTCGGGAATTCCGGCTCGGGAAAATCGGAGTATGGGTTCCGCTACATGATAGAAAAGGCCATGCGCCATCCGGAACGGAGATTTCTGGTGGTGGTGCCGGAACAGTTTACGATGCAGACGCAGAAAACGATTGCTTCCATGCATCCGGACGGAGGCATTCTGAATATTGATGTTCTGAGTTTTCAGCGTCTTGCCTACCGGATTTTTGAGGAGACCGGGGGAGAACTTCGTCCTCTGCTGTCGGAGACGGGAAAAACTCTGGTGATCCAGCGAATCGCCCAGGAGCAGGAGAAGAATCTGAAGGTGCTGGGCCAGAATCTGAAGAGGCATGGAGCCGTGACAAAGATGAAATCGCTGGTTTCGGAGCTGATGCAGTATCAGGTGACGGGAGAGGATCTGGAGCTCTGGGGAGAACGGGCAAAGACAAAACCGCTGCTGGCGCTGAAACTGCAGGATATCCGCTGTATTTACCAGGCGTTCGAGGAATATCTGCGGGACAGCTACGTGACGCCGGAAGGGGTTCTCGAGATTCTGGCCGTCAGGTTGGAGCAGTCGGAGAAGATCCGGACCAGTGAAATTCTTTTTGACGGTTTTGTGGGATTTACGCCGATCCAGCTGAAGGTGCTGAAAGAACTGATGACGTTCTGTCCGAAGCTTCTGGTGACGGTGACGATCGATGAGCGGGAAAATCCGGTGGGAAGCGCCGGCCCCCAGAATCTGTTTTTCGCCAGCAGGAAGATGGTGCGGCAGCTTCTGGACCGCGCCCATGAAGTACACTGTGAGGTTCTTCCGGAGGTCTGGACGAAGCGGGGAGAACACAGCCGGTTTCAGAAAGGAAGCGCTCTGGATTTTCTGGAGCAGAATCTGTATCGTTATAACCGGAATCAGTGGAGCGGAGATCCGGAAGGAGAACTGTCGGTCCGTGTGACGGTGAATCCTCAGGAGGAGCTGCGGGCGGTGACGGCAAAAATTCATGAGCTGATCCGTGTGGACGGATATCGTTACCGTGACATCGCGGTGCTTTCCGGGGATCTTTCTTCTTACGCCGGATACGCCCGGCAGATCTTCCGGGAGGCGGGGATTCCGTGCTTTATCGACGAGAAACATACGGTGCTGATGAATCCCTTTGTGGAATTCCTCCGGGCAGCGCTGGATCTGATTGTTCAGGATTTTTCCTGCGAGTCGGTGTTTCGTTACCTCCGGTGCGGCATGGGAGGCCTTTCCCGGCAGGAGACCGACGAACTGGAAAATTATGTGATCGCTCTGGGAATCCGTGGATTTCAGAGGTACCGGGAAACCTGGACCCGGTGCTACCGCGGCATGAAGCCGGAAGCGCTGCTGCATATCAATGAACTGCGGAGCCGCTTTCTCGGGGAAGTGGAGGCGTTTGCGGAGGAAATGAAACAGCGGAGAACCTCGGTTCTCTTTAAGACAAAAACGCTCTACACGTTTATTGTGGAAAATGAGTGCCAGAGAAAGCTGGAGCGGCAGAAGAAGATGTTCCAGGAGCGCGGGGAAGCGGCGATGGCCCGGGAATATGCCCAGATCTACGGGATTGTCATGGAACTGCTGGACAAACTGGTGGAGGTCCTGGGAGATGAGACGATCTCCCTTTCGGATTACCAGGAAATTCTGGAAGCAGGGTTTCAGGAAGCCCAGGTGGCGGTGATTCCGCCGTCGGCGGACCAGGTGCTGATCGGGGACAATGAGAGAACCAGACTGAAGAATATCAGGGTGCTGTTTTTTGTCGGCGTCAACGAAGGTCTGATTCCGCGGCATACCGGATCGGGAGGGATTCTCTCGGAGTCGGATCGGGAGGAACTGAAGCGGAACCAGGCGGAGCTTTCGCCTACATCACGGGAAGAGATGTATATGCAGCGGTTTTATCTCTATCTGAATCTGACCAAACCGTCGGAGAAACTGTTTCTTTCCTGCTGTCGGACCAACGCGAAGGGGGAGAGCCTGATGCCGTCTTATCTGATCGGAAGCTTCCGGAAGATGTTCCCCGGAATGGAAGTCCGGGATGCCGGCGACACGACGGCGGGTCCGGAAACGCCTCTGGACGCTCTGCCCGTCTTTCTGGAAGGACTTCATCAGGCGGTCAATGGCCAGGCGGCTCCGGAATTTCTGGAATTGTACCGGTGGTACAAAAACCATCCGGAGGCGGGAATTCCGGCGGACGATTATGTGGAGGCCGCCTTTTTCCAGAATCCGAAGGATGTGATCGGGAGAACCGCGGCCCACGCTCTGTATGGACAGGTGCTGACAAACAGCGCGACCCGTCTGGAGAAGTATGCGGCCTGTGCCTTTGCCCATTTCATGGAGTATGGACTCCGGCTGCAGGAGCGGGTGCAGTATGAGTTTAAGGCGAACGATATGGGAAGCGTGATGCATGAGGCGCTGGAACAGTTTTCCAGGCTGCTGGAAAAGGAAGGACTGGACTGGAAGAGCCTGGATGAGGAGGAGAGGAACCGCCTGATTGATGAGAGCGTGGAGGCTGTCATCGGGGATTACGGGAACACGATTCTTCAGAGCAGCAGCCGGAACCGGTATATGATTCTCCGGGTAAAGAGGATTCTGCGAAGAACGGTCTGGGCGCTGCAGGAGCAGCTGAAAAAGGGAAGCTTCACGCCGGGAGCCTTTGAGGTTTCCTTTGCGATGGAGGATTCCCTGGACGCAATCAATATCACATTGTCCGACGAGGAGAAGCTGCGTCTGCGGGGGCGGATCGACCGGATGGATGTGTGTGAGAAAGACGATACGGTGTATGTGAAGATCATAGATTATAAGTCGGGAAACACTTCTCTGGATCTGGTGGCGCTGTACTACGGGCTCCAGCTGCAGCTGGTGGTTTATATGGATGCGGCGCTGGAACTGGAGGAAAAGAAACATCCCGGCAAAGAGGTGGAGCCCGCCGGAATTTTTTACTATCACATCGGAGATCCGATGCTGGAGAAAAAGGACGGGGAGACGGACGAGGCGTGGAACCGGAGACTGCTGGCGGCGCTGAAGATGGACGGACTGGTGAACGCTGACCCGGAGGTGGTGGCGCTTCTGGACCATACAATCGGTGCGGGCGCGTCGTCAGACGTCGTACCGGTGGGATACAAGAAAGACGGAAGTTTCAGCAGTTATTCCAGGGTGGCGACCAGGGAGGAATTTTCTGTGATCCGGAAATATGCGGAGCTGAAAATCCGGGAGATCGGACGGGGAATTCTGGACGGAAACGCGGAGGCGGCGCCCTATCAGCTGGGAACACGGAACGCCTGCACGTTCTGTCCGTACGGCGGAATCTGCGGGTTCGATCAGCGTCTGCCGGGCTTCCGGTACCGGAAACTGAAGACGCTGGATGATTTTGAATTGCTCAGGGTAATGCAGGAGGATGTTGAGACATGGGAGTGAAATGGACCAGAGAACAGGAGCAGGTGATTCGTCTGAGAGGAAAGAATCTCCTGGTGAGCGCGGCGGCCGGTTCCGGAAAGACGGCGGTTCTGGTGGAGCGGATTCTTTCCCTGGTGACGGATCCCGACCACCCGATCGATGTGGACGAGCTGCTGATCGTAACCTTTACCCGGGCGGCGGCCGGGGAGATGCGGGAGAGAATCGGACAGGCGCTTCAGAAAGCTGTGGGGGAGGATCCGGACAACGATCATCTGCAGCGTCAGCAGACGCTTCTCCATCATGCGCAGATCAGTACCATTCACGGTTTCTGCTCCTATGTGATTCAGAATTACTTCCAGATGATCGATCTGGACCCGGCATACCGGATGGCGGAGGACGGGGAAATCCGGCTGCTCCGTTCGGATGTGGCAAAGGAGGTTCTGGAAGAGGGATATACGGAACGGACGCCGGAATTCGAAAATTTTATCGAATGTTATGCGGCGGGGAAGACAGACGAAGGGATCGAGGATCTGATTCTGAATCTGTATGATTTCGCGTCCAGCGATCCGTGGCCGGAGGAATGGCTTGCCCGGTGCCGGGAGGCCTATGAGATTTCCTCCCGGGACGAGCTGGAAGCGTCTCCGTGGATGCAGTATCTGATGCGTGAGACGGAGAAAAATCTGGAGAGTATCCGCAGAATGCAGGAAGAGACCCTTGCGGTGCTGTCCAGCCCGGGAGCGCCGGAACAGTATGAGCCGATGCTCCAGGCAGATCTTGCCCAGACCCTGGAGCTGCAGAACTGCACAACCTATGAGACGCTGAAGGAGGCTTTTGACTCGCTGGCTTTTCCGGCGCTGTCGAGAAAAAAGGCTCTGGATGTGGACGAGACGCTGAAGGAAACGGTGAAAGCAAAGCGTGAGGAGACGAAAAAGCTGCTGAAAGGTCTGCAGGAACAGTATTTTTCCAGAACGGAGAAAGAAATCCTGGAGGATCTGTCCGTCAGCCGGGGATCGGTGAAAGAGCTGATCCGCCTGACGCTGCGGTTCGCAGAGCTGTTTGCGGAGAAGAAGCGCAGAAAGAATCTTCTGGATTATTCGGATCTGGAACATTTTGCCCTGAACATTCTGCTGAGAAAAGAGGACGGACGGCTGGTCCGCACGGAGGCCGCAAAGGAACTGGCCGGTCAGTACCGGGAGATCATGATTGATGAGTATCAGGACAGCAATTTTATTCAGGAGGCGCTGCTGTCGGCGGTTTCCGGCGAAGAGGACGGCGTCTGGAACCGGTTCATGGTCGGGGACATCAAGCAGAGTATCTACGGTTTCCGTCTGGCACGGCCGGAGCTGTTCCTTGAGAAGTACCGGACATATCAGAGAGAGGACGCTTCGGAATCCATGACGGAAAGTGCGTCCGCCGCGGCAGGAACGGCAGCGGGAAATACAACTGCATCGGAAAACACAGCGGCAGCCGCAGGAGACGGCGGGAAGCCGGGAAAGGTTTCCGGACGGGAAGGGCACTGCAGGAGAATTGATCTGCATAAGAATTTCCGGAGCCGGGCGCAGGTGCTGGCCACGGCCAACTATATTTTCCGGCGGGTGATGTGCGAGGAGCTGGGAGGCATTGTGTACGACGATGCGGCAAGCCTCTATCCGGGCGCGGTATTTCCGGATCAGCAGACGGAGAAAAACGTAGAGGAGCAGCGGCAGAACACAGGGACGCAGCCGGGAAAAGCAGATCCGGAGTCCGGGCTCACGAAAGCGCCTGCGGGAGGCGGCGACGCTGCCGGTGACGTCTATGATACGGAGATTCTTCTGCTGGACCGGCAGGCGCCGGAGCTGGAGGATGATCACAGCCGCGAGACGATGATCGAGGCGGAGTGTCATATGATAGCCGCCCGCATTCGCGAGCTGGTGGGACATGAGAAGGTTCTGGATAAGGAGAGCGGCACATACCGCCCGGCGTCTTACCGGGATATTGTGATTCTGCTGCGCACGGTCAGCGGGTGGGCGGAGATTTTCCAGCGGGTGCTGCAGGCGTCGGGAATCCCGGCTTACTGTACTTCCAGGACGGGATACTTTTCCGCCCGGGAAGTTGTGACGGTTCTGAATTATCTCCAGATCTGTGACAATCCCATGCAGGAGATTCCGTTTACCGCAGTGCTCCGTTCACCGATCGTCGGCTGCAGCGCAAAGGAACTGGCCGATCTCAAGTGCATGGGAAAAGACGACAGGATCTATGAAGTGTGCGCGGCGTATGCGGAGAATGGAAAGGACGAAACGCTTCGCGGAAAGCTCCAGGCATTCCTGGAGCTGCTGGAGAAAATGCGGCAGAAGGTTCCGTATACGCCGATCCATGAACTGCTTACGGAAATCCTGGAGCGGACCGGGTACAGCGGATATGCGGCGGCTCTTCCGGGCGGGGAGCAGAGAAAGGCAAATCTGCAGATGCTGATTGAAAAAGCGGTGGATTTTGAATCGACCAGTTACCGGAGCCTGTTCCATTTTATCCGTTATATTCAGCAGCTTCAGAAGTATGAGGTGGATTTCGGGGAGGTGAATCTTCAGGGAGAAACGGCGGACACCGTGCGGATCATGAGTATTCACAAGAGTAAAGGACTGGAATTCCCCATCGTCTTTGTGGCGGGAACGGGAAAGAAATTCAATCAGTCGGACAGCCGTGCGGCGCTGGTACTCCATGCAGGGCTTGGCATCGGCGCGGATGTGATCCGCCCGGAGCGCCGGGAAAAGTCGGCGTCTGTCCAGAAACAGGTGCTGCGGAAAGCATTGGCGATGGAAAACCTTGCGGAGGAGATGCGGGTACTCTATGTGGCGCTGACCCGTGCGAAAGAGAAACTGATTCTCACCGGAGCGGTGGACAGGCTGGAGCGGCTGGCGCAGAAATGTGTGTCCCTGGCGGACGCTTCAGAGCGGACGCTGCCGTATCCTGCGCTGTCGTCAGCGACCAGCTATCTGGACTGGGTGCTGCCGGCTCTGGCGGGGAGCGGGTGCATGGTTCCGTTGTATGAAACGTATGGGCTGGGAGTTCCGGAGATCTGTCTGAAAAAGGCGCAGAGCGGCAGAACCGGCGATCCGGCCGGAAATCCCTGGAATCCTCCGGTAGTGATTCGCTGTGAGCAGCCGCAGAGCATGGTAGAGGAAGAGCTGCTGCATCAGATGAATCTGCAGGTGAAGAAAGAGGAACTGCTGCATCTGGATCCGGAAAAGGTTTACGATGAGGATGTGGCAAAGGTTTTTGAGGAGAACTTTTCGTTCCGCTATCCATTTGAGAAGGTGACGGAGCTGCCGGCGAAGATGACGGTTAGCGAGCTGAAGCGGGCCGGAGAGGAAGAAGAGGAAGCCGGCGTGCGGATGTACGAGCCGGAAGCGGACGGAAGCACAATGCCGATGGAGGAAGCGGAGCAGGAAGAGGAGTTTGTGCCTATCGTTCCTGCGTTAATGCAGAGGGAAGAGAAGACTCTGCAGGGAGCGGCCCGCGGAACTGCCTATCACAAGATTCTGGAATGTCTGGATTTTACAAAAGCGGAATCGGAAGAACTGGTACAGAGGCAGCTTGCGTCGCTGCTGGAAGAAAACAAAATGAGCCGGGAGGAGGCGGACGCTGTCCGGGTGCGTGATCTGGTATGGTTTGCGAATGGGATGCTCGGCCAGCGGATGAAAAGAGCCTACCAGAACGGCAGGCTTTACACGGAACAGCCGTTTGTGATGGAGGTTCCGGCCTCCCGGATCCGGGAAGACTGCCCGGAGCAGGAGAAAATCCTGGTACAGGGAATGATCGACGCATATTTTGAGGAGGCGGACGGGCTCGTCATCGTGGATTACAAGACGGACCGGGTGCCGGGCAGAGACGGCCGGATTCTGGTGGAACGCTACCGGAAGCAACTGCTGTACTACCGTGAGGCTCTGGAGAGGCTGACGGGAAAACGGGTAAAGAAAATGTATCTGTATTCGTTTTTCCTGGGGAAGGCGCTGGAGTGCGGATGAAAACCGGGGGAAGTGTTTCAGAGAGTAAGAGCCTGAAACACTTCCTCCGGTTTTTTGCGTGATAAGCCCGGCAAAGTTTTCTGGTGATAATAACGGAAAATAAAAGATAAAAAGCATATATTTCGAAAAATATAAAAAATATTATTTAATTAGCAGATAATACTGGACGCGGAATATGCAGTGTGATATCATAAAAATACAAGAAGCAGAATGCTAAACAGTTCGTGAGAAAAGAAATCCGGTAACCGTTCAGCCAGCGGAACGGTTACTGCATCCGGTCATTGAAAATAATGCAGCAAAGGCCGCGATTGGCAGAAAGGATGGTGTCGTATGAAAGTGAAAAAAATAGTTCTGTCAGGCATTCTTGCCGGTCTGATCTGCCTGACTTCCGGATGTCAGAACCAGGCGGACTCGGTGAAGGAAGAGAGCCTGGCGGCGGAGAGCGGAAGTGCTGTGCAGGGAGAAAGCGGAAATGGAGAAGAAATCGATCTTTCTGCACTGGTACAGAACGCAATGGAAGAAAATGAGATTTATTCAGAGGACCGGGGATTTGAATTTCCGCAGGCAGAGTGGGGATGCTCCCTGGATCAGATGGCCGGGGCGCTGGGCGTAACCTTTGATACGCTTCCGGTTCTGTCAGGCACGGACAGCTTTGCGTACCTGTCCGTGGGATATTCGGAGGTGTTCGGATACGAGGCGCGGGTACAGGCGGAGGTTTATCAGGAACAGGTGAATGCCCTGACGTTTCAGATGGAACATATGGATGATCCGGACACAGTCATCACAGCGGTGAGCTCGTCGCTGGAAGCGCTCTGTGGCGCTCCTGTGAGAGAGTCGGAGGCGGACGCTCCCGCGGCGATCAGCGTCTGGGAACAGGGAGATACCAGCCTCACCCTCTCGGCTTCGGCGGATGAGCTGACGATCACGATAGGCAAAGGACTGGATACGGTCAATATTTATCCCACGGAGATCACCGTGGAGGATCTGCGAAACGAAGCCGGCGAGTATCAGGCGGACGGAGCAGCCTGGGGGATGGACGAAGAGACGCTTCCCGGGACGCTGGGGATCCGGTTTTATGATATCCCGGTCAGCAGCAACGAGACGCTGACCGTATACCCGTCCAGGGATCTGACGGTTATTCTGGGATACCCGGCGCGGGTGCAGGCAGAGTATCACGCGGACGGTCTTGCGCAGCTGACTTTTGAAATCGAGACGGATGACGCAGCGGCTGCATTCGGCCAGCTGCTTCAGGAACTGACAGCACAGTATGGAGAGGAGTATACGGAGATCAACAATGAAGAGGCGCAGCGGACGGCTTACCGCTGGGAGAGCGGAACCACTCCGAACACAGCGCTGCAGCTGAGCCAGATGGCAGACGCGGTAACCATTGATCTGGTTTGTTTTGACTCGTGAAGCTGATTGGTCTGTTATCCGGCGGGGCGGAAGTGCCGTATGAAAATGCAGCATTACACATGATTCTGTATGATTTTTGAAAGAAGTGCGTGCATGATATCTGATGTCATGCACGCACTTCTGTTATGCGGTAATCCTCTTACAGTTCAGCCAGGTCTGTGCATTCACTGCACAGACCGTAGGAAAACGCAGAGCCTGCGGGCATCCGGCCCATCGCGAAGCGATTTTCAATGGCCGGATGCCGTAACCGTTCCGCTGGCTGAACGGTTACGCAATCCTCTTACGGAATGGAGCGTTGCAGGGAATGGACCTGCCGTACCGGCCAGCGGGGAAAAGTATAGATTGACATATATAATATTATATGATATATGATATTATACAGAATAACGTTAATTTCGCAGATACCGGAACTGTTCCGCTGGACGGACGGTTACAGACCGGGAAAATGATGTTCTGATCTGCCTCGGCAGACGAAAGGAGGAATCGCATGGTATTCAATACAGGAGCCGCCCTTCTGGATGCAGTGGTGCTTGCTGTCGTGGGAAAGGAAGAGGATGGAACCTATGGCTATAAAATTACGCAGGATGTCCGCAAAGTGCTGGACATTTCCGAGTCAACCATGTATCCGGTGCTGCGGCGTCTGCAGAAGGACGGATGCCTGAGCACATATGACCGGGAATTCGGCGGACGGAACCGGCGATATTACAAAATTACGGAACAGGGGCAGGCACAGCTTCGTCTGTACCGGATTGAGTGGAAGAATTACACAGAAAAAATCAACAGACTGTTTTGCGAGGAGGAAGGGATATGAGTAAACAGGAATTTTTATACCATCTGGAGACACTGCTCATGGATCTGCCCAGGGAGGAACGGGAGGACGCGCTGGACTATTATGAGCAGTATTTTGAAGCGGCAGGACCGGAACGGGAAGCGGAGGTGATCCGGGAGCTTGGGAGTCCGGAGAGGGTTTCCGAGATGATTCATTCGGGAGGAAGTCAGGATTCCGCCGGGCGGAGAGTGTATGAAAGACCGGTTCCTCCTCCGCGGAAGAGCCGTGCGCCTCTGTGGATCGCCCTTGGAGTGATCGGCGTCGGGTTTGTTTTGCTTCTGGCTGTGGGATTTCTGAGTTTCGCAGAACTCCGCACAGAAAACACAGTCAGATATTCCACGGGGAACAGCGGGTATTTTGAGACCGGAAATCTGGAGGCAGAGATGCTGAGCGTGACGCTCCCGGACGGTCTGTGGAAAAATAACGGAACCATTACTGTGGGAACCGCTGCGTTTGAGATGAATGACGGTTACCTGGCGGCAGGGAAACTGAAGGCTTCAAAAGCGCTGACGATCTCTGTGAAGGATGGCGTCATCAGCGGCGACCGCCTGGACAGCCCGGAGATTTCCATAGAATGTCATGACGGACTGGTGCGCGGAACGCTGGCCGGAACACAGGAGGAATATGGCTGGCAGGCGTCGGTCGGAGACGGAATTCTGGAGATTGGGGATCAGCGCAGCTGGAATTCTCTGGAAAAGGACCAGGGAGAGAGAAGACTGGAGCTTTCCGTCAATGACGGAGCGGCGAAAATAGAGTTTGAAGGTTAGAGTTCAGCGGGAGGAACTGTTACATTTGAAAGTTGAAATCCGTTCCGCTGTATGGGAAACGGGACAGCCGCAGACTGAATAAAAAGGAAAAAACAGGTCACACTCTGAAATAGAAACAGAAAAGGCGCTGCAGGAAGAGCGTAACCGTTCAGCCAGCTGAACGGTTACGAAAAAAAGGCGGTTTACGGAAACTGTCAGAGGAAAGGAGTGTGGCTGTTTCTTGGCTGGAAAAAAGAAAATAGATCTGAACAATCTTACACCGGACGAAGTACTGAAATATGAAATTGCAGGTGAACTGGGACTTCTGGACCGTGTGCTGGAGGACGGCTGGAGAACCCTCACCGCGAAAGAGACAGGACGCATCGGCGGTCTGGTGACACGGAGAAAGAGAGAGATGGCACAGCAGGTCCATCCGGATGAGACGCAGCAGAAATGAGTAAATTTTCAACGGGCGGATACCGTGTTCCGCTGGCTGAACGGTTACGAAAAAACCCCGAAATCTCCCGGCACAATTCGCGTGCCCCGGAGGTTCGGGGTTTTTGTCAGCCAAACAGCAGCATACAGATTCCCATTGCTACCGGCTGATGGATCAGGTAAATCCAGATGCTCCAGGTTCCCAGTTTTGAGAGCACGGGAATCCGGACAGAAAACAGCTCCTGAAGTTTCTGGCTTTTCTGCAGAATCGGGCAGAAAAAGTAGCCGGCCGAAAACAGAAAAAACCATGGCAGTAGCGGAAAGTAATCGCTGGACCGGAAGCCCGGAAACGGAAATCCAAGGGGAGTCAGAAGCTTTGACTGATACAGCCAGTCCGGAAGAACCGCCAGCGGATGCGCGGCCAGACCGAGCACTCCCTGCTGTACGTCCCGGAACAGAAAAAATAAAAGCATGCTCCCGAGGATGCCAACTGCCGGCGGAATCCTGCAGAAGACCCGATCCAGAAGCAGCATCAGAAGCACTGCACAGCCGATAAAATTCAGGATGCCGAACCAGACAGCTGCCTGGGGTTCCGCGACACAGGTAACCGCCGAGATCACCAGCCCCCAGAAATTCAGGAGAAGACCCCGTTTCAGGTTCCCCTTCCGTCCCAGCGGCCAGACCATACCGGAAATCAGAAGAAAGGTCCAGCAGATCGCCTGCTGCCAGAAAAACGTTCCCGTCCGTGCATACCAGTCCGGCTGGTGTCCGTACAGAATAAACACATCGTAAAGAAAATGGAACAACACCATATTCACAATCGCCAGTCCGCGAATTCCGTCAATCAGATAAAATCTTTTTTTCAAATCTATCACCTCAGACCAAACAGAGTAAACATATCTTGTGATTCCAAACTGCCTCCCCTATTATAAACGATTCCGCACCAAAGCACAATTCCGGATGCCCGCAGGTTCTCCACCTTGACGCATCTGCGCAGTCTGATATAATAAAGGAATGTTAGGAAAGAAAAGGAAACAGACAAATGAGAGTACTGATACTGTCCTGCAACACAGGAGAAGGACATAACGCCGCCGGTCTGGCGATCAAGGAGCAGCTGGAGCTTCAGGGGCATGAAGCCGTCATGCTGGATATGATGAGTTTTGGGGGAAAACATACCTCTGCGCTGGTGGGAGGCGGATATGTGAAAACGGTTACCCTGATGCCGTGGGCCTTCGGGATGATTTACCGCGCCGGAGAACTGGTCCGGAAAATCAGATTCAAGTCTCCGGTTTACCATGCCAACGCGCGTCTGGCAAAACCCCTGAAACGTTATCTGGAAAAGGAACATTTTGATGTGCTGGTGACGCCGCATCTCTATCCGGCGGAAACCTTTACCTATATGAAGAAAAAAGGCTGGCTGCCCCAGAAAACTGTGGCAATTGCCACCGACTATACCTGCATTCCCTTCTGGGAGGAGACAGACTGTGATTACTATGTGATTCCACACGAAGATCTGGTGGAAGAGTTTGCGTCCTACGGGATTCCCAGGGAAAAACTTCTGCCGCTGGGAATTCCGGTGCGGCGGCAGTTTGTCCGTCCCATGAGCAGAGACGGCGTGCGGGATCATCTGCAGCTGCCGAAGGACAGGAAGATCTTTCTGGTGATGAGCGGCAGTATGGGGTTCGGCAAGATTCATCTTTTTGCCAGAGAACTGGAGCAGGGAAATAAAAACGGGGAGCAGATTGTGATTATCTGCGGAAACAATAAACGCCGTGAGCGCACGCTGCGTTTCCAGTTTCACGGGAATCCGAACGTCCGTGTGGTGGGTTATACCCGCCATGTGGCAGAATACATGGCGGCCAGCGACGTGATTTTTACAAAGCCCGGCGGCCTCAGCAGCACGGAAGCCGCGGTGACCGGAATACCGATCATCCACACGACGCCGATTCCGGGATGTGAGGAGAAAAATCTGGAGTTTTTCTGCTTCCGGGGAATGTCGGTGGCTGCAGGAACGAGAGCGCGCCAGATCGAGGAGGGACGGCGGCTGATGCAGCAGGACGGCGCCAGGGAGCGGATGCGTCAGGCACAGAAGGAAAATATGCATCCGCAGGCTGCGGAAGAGATTGTCCGGCTGCTGGAACGTAACTGCTGAGGGAGCAGCCGTTCCGCCGGCGGAAGGGCTGCGAAGAAGAGGAAAAAGCTGCGGCATCGCGGCGGTGAGAAACAGGAGGGTGAGAGGATGCGTGAAATTTTCTATGTGCTTCTGGGGTATCTCAGCGGGAGCATTCTGTTTGCCAGAATCGTGCCGCAGATGCTCTGCCATGTGGACGTCACCCGGGCGGGAGAGGACCGGAATCCGGGAACGTTCAATGCATTTGTGGCGGCGGGTCCGCTGGTGGGCACAGTCGTGCTTCTGCTGGAACTGGGCAAGGGCTTTCTTCCGGTGCACCTGGCGCTGAACCATCTGCAGCCGGAGGATCCGGCATTTTCCCTGATTCTGCTGGCTCCGGTGATCGGACACGCCTGGCCGCTGCTGCATGTGAAAGAGGGCGGAAAAGCGATCGCCGTATCCTTTGGCGTTCTGCTGGGGATGTACCCGTTTCTGAAACCGGCGCTTCTGCTGGCGGCCCTGTATCTCCTGTTCTCCCTGGTGCTGGTGGTTCGGCCGAATCTGTACCGTTCCGTGCTGACGTTCCTGTGTTTTGCTGTCGGCTGCCTGCGGACGGCCATGTTTCCGGCGTGGCGGCTGGGCTGTCTGGGGATCTCCGCGGTCGTCTGCTGGCGCCATATCCGGACGGGAGAGAGGAAACCGCTGACATTTACTTTTCTGCCGGCGTTTGATAAAATGAGACAGGCGACAAAAGTTCATAAATTTCATGCCTGCATGAAATTTTATGACTTTGGGGAGCGCAAAACACCGAAAAGCAGACGTTTTTCGAAGAAAAATGAGCGGATCTGAGGTGTTTTCAGGGTTGCGGGAGCACGGAGTGCGGAGCAATCCGTGTCTCATGCCATTTGTCGGGCAACTTAAAGATAAAGTAAAAGAAACATAAAAAGGAGTGGGAAAGATGATTTCAGAAAAAATGACAGAATTGGGAAAGAACCGGTCAGTGATCCGGGAGATTTTTGAGTACAGCAAAAAGCGTGCGGCGGAAATCGGAGCGGAAAATGTTTTTGATTTCAGCCTGGGAAATCCAAATGTCCCGGCGCCGGAGAAAGTACATCAGGTCATGAAAGAACTGCTGGATACCAGGGACGACGTTTATCTGTTCGGCTATACCTCTGCGCAGGGAGATTTTGAGGTCCGCAAGGCGATTGCCGATGATCTGAACCGCAGATTTCAGACCAGCTTCCGTCCTGACAACCTTTATATGACCTGTGGAGCCGCGGCTTCCCTGCGCATTACGCTGGAAGCGATGACAGTTCCAGGAGACGAATACATCATCTTTACCCCATATTTTCCAGAGTATAAGGTGTTCGTGGAGGCGGCCGGCGGACGTTTTGTTCCCGTTGCCACAGACGGCGCAACGTTCCAGATTGATTTTGACCGGCTGGAAGCGGCGGTCAGTGAGCGAACGAAGGGAATCTTCGTAAATTCTCCGAACAATCCGTCCGGTGTTGTCTTCACCGAGGAAAGCATTGTAAGGCTGGCGGCGTTTCTGGAGAGCAAGGAGAAGGAGTACGGCCACACAATCTATCTGATCGCCGACGAACCGTACCGGGAACTGGTATACGGGGATGTTTTTGTGCCGTATCTGACAAAATATTACCGGGATACTGTGGTATGTTATTCTTACAGCAAATCTCTGTCCATGCCCGGAGAGCGGATCGGTTATATTCTGGTGCCGGACGAGGCGGCAGACGCGGAGGATCTGTATGCGGCGGTCTGCGGAGCAGGACGTGCGCTGGGCTATGTGTGTGCGCCGGCGATGGCGCAGCATGTGATTGCCCGCTGCCAGGGAATGGTGTCGGATCTTTCCGTTTACCGGAAGAACCGGGATCTTCTGTATGAGGCGCTGGAAAGCTATGGGTATACCTGTGTGCATCCGGACGGAGCTTTCTATCTGTTTGTCCGGGCGCTGGAGCCGGATGCGGAAGCATTCTGTGAGAAGGCGAAGGAGCAGGAGCTGCTTCTCGTCCCGGCCGATGATTTCGGATGCCCGGGATATGTGAGAATTGCTTACTGCGTAACGACGGAACAGATCGAGCGGGCGCTCCCGGCGTTTAAAAAGCTGGCGGAGCGTTATTTCTGTTCACAGGCGTAGCGTTCGTACGGTCTGTGCAGCAAGATGCACAGACCTGACTGAATTGCAACGGAATGATAATTGTTCAGCCAGATGAGCTGGTAATAATACAAATTGATGGACAGGGAGATTCAGGCATGAAACGAGCAGAAGATTTGAGAAGAATTCTTGAAGCGATAGACAGGAAAAGCTATCCGGCCTACAAAGATACCCGGGGCGGTTACCGGTTCGGCAGCTATACCCTTTTTATTGAGCATGTGCAGGGCGATCCGTTTGCAACCCCGTCGCGGGTAAGCGTTCTGGTGGACGGATCGCAGGCAGGATTTCCGGAGGAGCTTTACCGGGAAAAACACCGGAGAATCGTGCTGGAAGACCATCTGCTGCGGCTGTTCGGCAGAAAGATTGAGGTGTTTCATCACAAGGCGAAAGGCTCAGGAAAGAGCGGGCTGATGGCGGTGAGCCGTCCGGGGCAGGAGATTCTGGAGCGGACGGCCTGCCAGATTGAGCCGGAGAGCGGAAGTGTGAGAATCCGCATGGAGATCGGCTTCCCGGCCAGAGGGAGGACCATCTGCTCCGGTGAGCTGATCCGGATTCTCTTTGAGTTTCTTCCGGAATGTGTGGAGAGCACACTGTTCTGGAGCCGGATCTCCAAAGATGCGGTGCGTAAAGCGGTGGATCTGGCGGACGATCAGGCCTCTGTCCGCGCCCAGCTTCCTGAGCTCGGTCTTTGCGCTTTTGTGGCCAATGGTTCGGTGCTCCCCAGAGAATCCGGAGTCTCTCAGCGGCCGATGCGTTCCGGCGTGCCCTTTGTCTCACCGGAGACAATGGAAGTGACGATGGAGCTTCCTCACAGGGGAACGGTGAAAGGAATGGGAATCCGCCGGGGAATCACGTTGATTGCGGGAGGCGGCTATCATGGGAAATCCACGCTGCTGAAAGCGCTGGAAGCAGGAGTCTACAACCATATCGCCGGAGACGGAAGAGAATATGTGATCACGGACAGCACCGCCGTGAAAATCCGGGCGGAGGACGGGCGGAGCATCAAGAAGACGGATATTTCCATGTTTGTCAACGATCTGCCCAGCGGAAAGGACACGAAAGCCTTTTACACTGAAGACGCCAGCGGGAGTACCTCCCAGGCAGCCAATGTGGTGGAAGCGATGGAGAGCGGAACCAGACTTCTGCTGATCGATGAGGATACCAGCGCGACAAACTTTATGGTGCGTGATGAGCTGATGCAGAGGGTCGTTCACCGGAATCAGGAGCCGATCACTCCGTTTATCGAGAGAGCCCGGTATCTGTCTGAGGCCTGTGGAATCTCGACGATTCTGGTAGCCGGAAGTTCGGGCGCCTATTTCCATATCGCCGACTGTATTCTGCAGATGGAACAGTATCGTCCCAAAGACATCACCGAATTCGCGAAAAAAGAGGCGGAAAGCTTTCCCGCCGTCTCGATTCCGAAGGAACAGCCCGGGAAGCCGTCCTTTGACCGGTGTCCGGGAAGAGATGCGGATTTTGTCCGGGAAGACCGTATAAAAATGAAAGTGATGGGAAAAGACCAGATTCAGCTGAACCGGGAGAACCTGATTCTTCGGGGCCTGGAACAGATTGCCGATTCGGAGCAGACGCTGGCCATCGGCTGGATGCTTACCTGGGTCCAGAAAAATGTGGTCAATGGAAAAACCACCATGCAGCAGGCGGTGGATAAAGTCTTTGCGTTGGTGGAAAAAGAAGGGCTGGCCGGTCTGGCGGAAGGAAACTACCTTCCGGTGAACTTGGCAATGCCGAGAAAACAGGAAGTGCTGGCCGCGTTTAACCGATATCGGCGTTGGAAACTTTGACAGATGACAGATCCCCCTGCAGCGTGACAGGATGCCATGCTGCAGGGGGATTTTGTCAACGGTTCAGCCGGTGGCACACGGTTAGCACCGACCGAAACGAAGTGCAGACCTGCCGCGAGGGTCAAATACCCCGCAGCTCTGCTGCGCTACAAGTTTGATGCCCCGTAGCTTGCTGCGGGGTTTTTGACTTCCAGCTCTCCCAATGCACTTTGTCTTTTTTCAGTTCCTCCGGTTTGTGTGGTTCCGGAACCGCCGCCGGAATTCCCACAGAAAGAATTGCCTCCAGCGCATATTCCTCAGGAACACCCAGAAGTCTTCGGCAGAAGCCCTCTGTCGATTCCCCGTTTTCTGCAAAACGAAGCCGTCCCTGAATCCAGCAGCTTCCCAGTCCCAGACTGGCAGCCATCAGATGCATATTGCTCATAACGATGGAGCAGTCTTCCGTCCAGACGTCCGTTTTTTCCGGATCCGCAAATACCAGAATCGCACAGCCGGCCTTCTCCAGCATCCGCGCCGCGCCGGTACGGCAGTGAGAAAGCTTTTCCAGTATATCCCGGTCCGACACGACAACAAGCTCCCAGGGCTTCCTGTTCCGCCCGGAAGCCGAAGAAAGCCCGGCCTCCAGAATTGCCTCCAGTTTCTCCCGCGGAACCGGATCTCCCGTATAGTTCCGCACACTTCTTCGTTTCAGCAAAAGGTTCATCAATTCCATATAAATTTCCTCCTTCCTGCCGCGCAGGAATAAATTAAATTATGCGGCACAGCCGCATCCTCTCTGCAATCTGCCTCTATTATAATTTAATCCACCTACGAAAACAACCGCCTGCGGGCATCCGCCCCGCCGCGCAGTGATTTTCCATGGCCGGATGCCGTAACTGTTCAGCAGGCGGAACGGTTACAGGGATACTTTCCTGAAGGTAAGTAGATTGTGTCGATGTTAGTACCGCACTTTTATGTGCGTACTTGTTTTTGCCGCAGCGTCTGCTAAAATTAAATTGTAAGGTCGTAACCGTTCCGCTGGCTGAACGGTTGCGTAAGGTCAGAAAATTTCAGACAGGCGGATACGCGGAAGTATTCCATTCTGCAGAATCGAAAGGAGAGAAAAGAAATGTCAAAGAATTTTGGAGTAAAGCCGTATCTGTTTCCCATGCCGACGTATATGATCGGTACCTATAACGAGGACGATACGGTGGGCGTCATGATGATGGCCTGGGGAGGTATCTGCGCGGAGGATATGGTTGCGCTGAATCTGGAGGCGGAGCATAAAACCGTGGCTAACCTGGAAACCCGGAAAGCGTTTACCCTTGCGGTGCCGGGAACGGACACGCTTCGCGAGTCTGATTTCCTTGGAATCGCCACCTCAAACAAGATGGCGGACAAATTCGAGCGCACAGGACTCCACGCCGTGAAAAGCGAGCAGGTGGACGCACCTGTGATTACAGAATATCCGCTTACTCTGGAGTGCGAGGTTGTGGAGATGCAGTCTCAGCCTTACGGCCTGCGCGTCCTGGGAAAAATCGTCAATGTTATTGCTGACGAAAAGATTCTGGATGAGGCCGGAAAGATTGACGCCGGAAAAATTCATGCGTTTGCCTTCGACCAGATGCAGAACGGTTATTATGCCATCGGAGAAAAGGTCGGACAGGCGTGGAAAAGCGGCGCTGATCTGATGAAAAAATAAATCCCGCGGCATACGAAAGCAGCAGCGGGATTTCTCAGGGACCAGGCGAAGCAGGAAACTGCTCCGTCTGGTCCCTGCTTCACTTTCCGGACAGCTTACCGCCCGGCCGCGCCGAAGCTGCCGTCCGAATCTGTGCCGGGTACTGCCGACCAGCTGAGGACTCTCTGTTTCATGCCTTCGATATCCAGCACGCCCAGGGCGAATTCTTTTCGGATCAGCTCCTCCGGGACGTACTCGTCATATTTTTCAAAAACCGGAACTTCACCGGGATATACCAGTTCCAGCGGGTCAAAATCCGCCGCCGCTTCTTCGGCGGTGATCCGGTAAAAGGCTTCCTCTCCGGCTTTCATCGTAAACTGGAGATAATAGGGACGTGATGGATTCAGACCTTTCAGTCCCAGACGTTTTCCGCAGCGGATTTTCAGAAACCGTTCCAGCGCCAGAAAGGCGTAGCTTCCCAGCCAGGGGAGCAGCGCCCACATGTTTCCTCCCAGATGAATCAGAGGGTGCTCCTTCATTCCGGATTTCAGAAAACAGTCCCGGGCGTCCTCCAGTCTGCACGCCGCATGCCGCATCAGATACGGATAGGTTTTCTGTTCCTTCAGGACGCCGTACATCCGTTCCAGAATGCGGGTATGAATGTCGCCTGCCACATCGCCGAAGTAGGCCGGGATATTTCCTTTTACCAGACTGCACCATACCTCTCTCTTCTTATGATCCACCTCTTCGACAATCCACACTCTGCCGGCGATGGCAATTTTGTCACCCACGGGAGGCGGCTTTACGATGGTTCCAAGCTCTTCCGGTCCGGAGTGGACGGAATATTCGACGTTTTCCTGGAATACCGCATAAAATTTGTAATTGTTTACGATCCGTTCTCCGGTCAGACCCACGATCAGGCCTCCGTTTTCCGTCCGGCTGATGTGATCCGTCTCCAGCAGATGCCGCAGAAGGATCCGGTAATCCTCCTGTGTGATCCGGTGAAAACAGGAAAGAGGAAGAATCCGGGACGCCAGCTCGCCGGGAGTCATTTCTCCGCAGGACGCCAGCGTGCTCATGGTCTGATGGTAAAGCAGACTGTAGGGAAGCCGGTCCGTCCTCGGAGGCTCGACAAAACGCTCTTCGATGTAGAGCTGAACCAGCGCGATGCCCTGGATCAGACGCCAGGGAATCATTTCCGGCAGCATGGCCCGGGGCTCTGGGTGATCCTCCTGCATGACAAACCACATTTCCGAGGGATTTCCCCTTCTGCCGGTTCTGCCCATGCGCTGCAGAAAACCGGAGACAGTAAAAGGAGCGTCGATCTGAAACGCCCGCTCCAGTTTCCCGATATCGATGCCGAGCTCCAGCGTGGCTGTGGCGCAGACGGACAGAAGAGAATCGTCGTCTTTCATTTCTTCCTCCGCGCTTTCCCGGTAGGAGGCGGAGAGGTTTCCGTGGTGAATCAGGAAACGGTCCGGCTCATGGTTCGCTTCGCAGTACTGCCGCAGACTCTGACAGACCGCCTCGCATTCCTCGCGGGAGTTGGTAAAAATCAGACATTTTTTTCCCCGTGTATGTTCAAAAATATAACCGATTCCCGGGTCCGCCGCTTCGGGGGCGGTATCCGTCGAAGCTTCCGGAACGGGAGTTTCGGGCACGGTATTTCTTCCTTCGTCCGCCTGGGGCGGCGTGTGATAGAAGTGTTCCATGGAAAGCCGCCATACCTCTTTTCCGCCGTCAAACCGGGGAATGATGGTTCTGCGTCCGCTGCCTGCGGAGAGAAAACGTCCCGCCGCTTCGGGATTTCCGATGGTTGCGGAGAGTCCGATCCTTCTCGGGCTGCACTCCGCCATTTTGCAGAGCCGTTCGATCAGGCAGAAGGTCTGCATTCCCCGGTCGCCGCGAAGCAGGGAGTGAATCTCGTCGATGACAAGAAAACGCAGATCGCCGAACAGAGAAGGAATCTCCATATGTTTGTTGATCATCAGGGATTCCAGGGATTCGGGTGTGATCTGCAGAATGCCGGAGGGCTTTTTCAGAAGCTTTCGCTTCTGGGTCCGGGGTGCGTCCCCGTGCCAGCGGGTCACGGAAATCCCGGCTTCCCGGCAGAGATCGTCCAGTCGTTCAAACTGGTCATTGATGAGCGCCTTCAGAGGAGCGATATACAGTACGCCCACGCTGTCCGAAGGATTTTCGTCCAGCAGGGTCAGAATGGGAAAGAAGGCCGCTTCCGTCTTCCCTGACGCGGTAGAGGCGGTAAGGAGCACATTATCCTCCGTGCCGAATATGGCCTCCCCGGCGGCGTTCTGCACGCCCCTGAGCGTCTGCCAGCCGGAACGGTAAATATAATCCTGAATAAAAGGCGCATACCTTTGAAATACATCCATCATATTGTAAACTCCGCATAATTTTTGTCGGTCTGGTCGGAAACGGCTTCGGAACGGGCATAGGTGAAGTCGTCCGACTGCAGCAGCTCATCCATATGCAGGGCCGGATTCTGATCCAGCAGATCCAGCAGCTCGATAAAATCCCGGATCGCTTCCCTGGGCGTGAGGTTCTGATCCGCGCCGATCCGTCCGTATTCCAGCCGGATAAATCGGGCCAGTTCGGCCGCGCCGATTTTTCGTTCGTAGCCGTAGAGACCGGCATGCATATCGGCAAGCTTCTCACAGAGTACCAGCATTTCCTCCGCCGTCAGAGGCTCCAGGCGGATCACCGGCGCCAGCAGATCCCGGGCGCCCGGTTTTGAGAACTTTCCTTCCGTAAGGCGGGAGCGGAGCGCTTCATAGCTGTAAACGCCGCGCCGTCTGTCCTCAATCGCCTGAGGCGTGGCGCCCATAAGGATGCCGAGAT